>JGI26530J50255_1002432_pt1 | contig 10908 bp, 9 predicted proteins | sample ThiBiot_500_plan_2_FD_50255 | JGI IMG/M metagenome (IMG submission 50255) | reverse complement strand
TAAGAAAGATGACGGGGGTTTCAGAGCCCTGGAACATGATGATCGCCAGGGGGACCCAAGCCAGGATCGGAATGGGACGCAGGGTTTCAAAGACGGGGAAGACATACTCGCGGAAGGTCTTCGACCAGCCCAGGAACAAGCCCAGCGGCACGCCAAGGACCGTGGCCAGGAAGAAGGCAATGAGGATGCGGCGCACACTCACCCAGATGTGCTGGTAATACTCCGGCGTCCAGATGGACAGGCCGTAGACAGGATCCTTGCTGAACCACTCTTTCATCACGGTGGTCAATCCCGGCATGTCTGCGAATCTGGGCAATTTCCAGACCTCGACCGCGAGATACCAGGTTGCCAGAAGTATGCCGAAGCCCGTCATCATCAGATAGGGTTTGGGACTTTTCAGCCACTGCGACAAACGGAACATCGTCAGGCTCAAGCCGGTGGCCACGGTGACCGGCACCTGCGTGAAATGCGGGACATGCCCCGCCACCTCTTCCGGCATGGTGTACTCTTTATTGATCATGGTCGCGAAGCGGCTCATGACAATATCGCCGGTCTCTGGAGTGGCCTTGAAGAAATTGATCAGCTCCTCACCGTTGATCCGGATCAGCTCGGTCCGCTCCATACAGACCGTTTTCGCCATCCGGGTGCGCTGGTTATCGAGCACGGCTGCCCAGCCGAACACCCCGCCGCTACGCACGATTTTTTCCGGGTGTGTCGCCTGGAAGCCAATGCCCAGCGTATGCTGCACCGCGCCGGAAGACACAATGAACACATCGTCGGCAAAATCGCCCTGGTGATAGATGACATCTCCCCGGGCGTAGGACTCGTATCGAGCCAGCTTGGCAATTGCCTCGAGCATCTCGCCCGGGACCGTCTGGAACGGCATGGATCGCTTCAGCAGGTCTGCAGTCTGGTTTTGGTTCATATATATTCCTCTTGAAGCATATGCGGTCTGAAATCTTGAACCGTGGACGACGGTGCCAGGATCGTACAGACGTCAAGACTCTCACCAGCCGTGCGCGTCAAGTCATGCGCACAGCTGGAAACAATCCTGATGAAAATGGGTGGGAGGGAGGGTTAGTTGCCTTTATAGGCCGAGGCGGGCAAGGCCTTGACATCGCCGATCGGGCTCGTCAGGCCGCGTTCTTTCAACACGGCTTCGGCAAGTCCGGGCATGACGGCATCCGCACGCAATTTGGGCGTATTGATGCTTTTCACTTCATACAGGAAGGTCGTGGCCTTGGTGATGAGTGCCATCGCTTCCGGGCTGACGACGTAGGGGAGCTTGATCCGCTCGGACGTGCCACCCTCGGATGCCGGGTACGTTCCATACAGCGAGGTCCAGAGGACTTTATCGGTAAAGCCCGTGGTTTGCCCCTTCACCATGTTCACGATATTTTCTGCGTTTTTCGGGTCCGCCAGATACAGCTGGGCATCGAGTTCGGCATTGAGCCATGCCTTGACGACGTCGGGGCGCTGCTCGATCAGGTCGTTGCGCATGACCAGGAATCCGCCGTCGTTTTCGTTCACCGCGGTGCCCGACGCGATACGCTTGGCAAGGCCTTCCAGTACGAGACGGGATGCAGTGGGCTCCCAGATCACCGCAGCGTCAATCTTGCCGGCCCGGAAGCCGCTGGTAATGACTTCGATATTCTGGTTCAGGTAGCTGGAAGGCTCGACACCCGTTTTCTTGAACACCGCTTGCGCGAAACGGTCCGTGCAAGAGCCTTTCGGTACCGCCACGCGCTTGCCGTTCAGCCACTTGATGGCCTCATCCTGATTGGCAAATTTGGGCGCGTCTTTCTTCGCCAGGAAAATGTTGCACTGATCGTAGCCCAGACCCAGCGTGGCGACGATGCGAAGATCCGCAACTTGCTGTTTCGTCGTGGAAACGATGGCCGGCATGTCGCCCATGTAGCCGATATCCTGCTTGCCTGCGAGCATCGCGTTGACGATCACCGCACCCTGCAAGCCGACCGCGAACGTCACGGTAGAACCCTTGGGCAGGTACTTCTCGTAAAACTTCATGGGCTGCATCACCACCCCGGACCACGACTCCGTGTAATACGGCTGGTAGCCTACGGTCAGATGAATGGGGGTACCCACTTTCCCATAGTTATTCACCCCCGCGAACGCTGAAGACACGCTCCCGACGGTGAGGCCAACACTCGCAACTGCAGCCGTCAATGTGAGGCCAATGCAACGGTTAAACCAATTCATAAGACTAGTCATGATGAAGTTCTCCTCTGTTATAAACGCACTTCACTGCTACGGGACATAATCAATACTGATTACTCTTTTATCTGTACGAAATTCACATGCTGTGCAAAGCAGGGTTTTGATGCCATCGCGTTACGATGTGTGTGGTCTATTTTTCTCCTTGAGAGCCCAGATGACGGGTGATCAGCGTGGAAAGTTTGCGCATGACGAGGTAGCCCGACACCGGATCGGATTCGAGGGCCTTCAGGGTTGCCTCGCCGTTCAGACGCAGCAGGACCGAATCTTCCAGGCTGGTGGCTTTTGCAATCCTGCGTTCCTGGTTTTCGAGCAATGCCGCCCAGCCAAACACTTCCCCTTTGCGTAGAACAAAGCCGGCAGGGCTTGTCCCATCGCGGCCGATGAGAAACTCGACGCGGCCCGATTCAAGGATATAAAGATCGTCGGTGGGATCGCCGATGTTGTAGAGAACGCCGCCGCTTCCGTATTTCTCGCGACGGGCAAGCAGATCGAGCCGTTGCAGCGTATCGTCGGACACGTCCATGAACAGTTGCGCGGCTTTCAGCGCACTGGATTGCACAACGAAAATCTCGCCGTCTTCAACCTGAACTTCGTATTTCTCAAGAGGCACCTCGGCAAGTGTTCCGACCTCTTTTCCGGTAGTAATGTCCCACTGCCACAAATGCTGGTGACACGTGAGCACGGCGCCATCGTAGTAGCCTTCCGCCAGGCAGACTTCCTGATGAGGACAAAGGCCCTGATAGGCGTAATAGGTGTCGCCCGCGTTGGCGATCAAAACCTTCAGCCCACCCTCGGTGTCATATTCCTTCATCCCGTTGCTGGGGATTTCAGCCGTATTACATATACGTATCTTGCTCATTTGCCATCCCTAACTGAATTTGTCATAACAAATATTGTCGGTGGTCATTCTCGCCTGGAGCAGCACGCGTATGGCTGCATCCACCATCGGCGGCGGGCCGGCAAGATACGCCCGGACATTCTGGTAGCCGCCCTGCATATGGCGTCCCGCCACATCGTGCACATAGCCCGTATCAAATTTCAGTTGCGGATGGTCATTCAGCGCGGAGGCAGGGGCCTCCTCTTTCGAGAGGGCGATGACTACATTCAGATTGTCGCCACACAGGGTCCGCAATTTGGAGAATTCATCAAGAAAGAAGGCATCCTTCAATGTCTGCACGCCAAAGAACACATCGCCTTTGTACTGACTGAAATAATCGTTTTGTGCGGCTCGCGACAGGATGGAGAGCATCCCTGCGATGCCACTGCCGCCGGCAATGCAAAGTACGTTTTTGGCCAGACTCGGATAAAAGGTCGCTTGACCCAACGGGCCGAACAGGTCGACCTCCACCCCTTCGCAGTCGGTATTGAAAAGCCACTCGGATATGCCTCCGCCCGGCTTTTTCTTGACTATGAATTCAAGGCTTTCCGCTTCGCGCTGGTGATTGACCATCGACCATCCGCGATATCCCGCCACGCCGGGCGCCTGGACCAGCATGAACTGGCCGGCGTCAAACTCCATTGGCTGATTCAGCCTGACCTGAAGATGGATCACGTCTGGCGTCAACAGTCTTGCGGAACTGATCACGCCCTTCATCGCGGCGGGCACGCACACGTCCGCCTCGATAGGTTGCACAAAGCTCGCCACTTCGATCGAAACATCCGTTTTGGCGGCGCACTGGCACATCAGGAACTCGTCGTCGTCCTTCAGATATTTGCGTCCCGGCGCCTCAGGCCAGCCGTCGATCACCTCTCCGGAGACCAGCCGTGCCTTGCACGTCCCGCATGTTCCACTCGCGCATTCATAGGGCAGGCCAATGGCTTCACTCAACCCGGCATAGAGTATTTTCTCCCCTTCGGTCGTCTCGAATTGATACGCGCGGTTCCTGGCATTGACCTGTATTTTCATAGCGCTGTTAGTCCATTAAAACCATCAAAGAGGAATATGGAATCCGATGCCGAGCAGGCGGGTTTCAAGCCGGACGTTCCGACTCAGCAACAACGGCTTGTCTCCACTCAGGGAAATGGTGTCGTGGACCTTGCCCACCGCGAACAACTCGGTTGCGCCGCCATCGAGCGACGTCTTGAAGGCCTGTAAAAAACTGATCGTTTTAGCCTGCTTTGCGGCTTCGTCCTGCTCAACGGTGTACACCGTCAGATGGCGGCTCAGCGATGCATGATCGCTGTTGTGCCTGGGCAGCGTGTCAAACAGCAGCTTCATGCCTTCCTTGTTCTGTTCGAGCCAGGCTGTTTCCTTGCGGATTTCCGGGATATAGGCAGTAATGGAATAATTGAACGCCGGATCGCACAAGTCCAGGAATCCGGCAAAGTCCTTGCTGTCCATCAACAGCGCAGACCGGTAAATCAGTTCATCAATCAATGTTTTGGACGTCACGTCAACACCTCTCTTGTTGAAGTCATGGAAGGCGGCAAATGGCTGGCGGATGGCAGCACATTTGCCGCACAAGGCATTACGGCTTATGCCAGTTTGTTGTCATTGAAGGGGTCGTACGCCTTGCGTCCCATGCGCTTGCTCCATTCCGCATAAAAGTGCCGCATCCCCACTTCATCATGGATCGTCGAATTTTCTTCGCGGCCGTGCAGAACCCACTTGCTGTCGCTTCCTTCGCGCATGGCCAGCCCTTGCCCGTGCACGCCCAGCAGATCTTCGTGCAGGTTGCGGCCAAAGGGCCCCCAGATCGTGTTGTGGTCACGGATCCGCTCGGCGCGCTGCTCCGGCGTGTCGCTCTTGAGCCCCAGGCCGCGGTACTCGATGATCAGTTTGTCCGGTCCCAGCGGAATGGCCGTATCCATCCGCAACACCGAGGTGCGAAGGTTGAAGGTCATGCCCGGGAAGAGATCGATCAGCACCCAACCGCCAGGCGCCAGGCCCGGCCAGCCCACCGACCGTGTCTTGCTCCCCGCATAGGCATCGTATTTGATCTCCATCGAGCCCACCGAAGCATGGCCGTTTGGATAACCTTTGTACTGGCGGTCAAAGTAGCCAGGCTGCAGCATGCCCGTGATGCGGTTGAAGTAATGCATGTAGTCATGGTAGAACTCGCTGTTCGTGTCATGCCACAGCTTGTAATTCGAGTCGACGATCGCCTTGTGGTAGGTAAAGACTTCCAGAGGCATGCTGAGGTTCTCTTCCATCAGGCCCAGCGCGTCACCGATATAGTCCTTGAGCGGGCCGCTGTTGTCGTCCACGTTCACCCAGACAAAGCCGCCGTAACCCACCTCGCTTTTCACTTCACGCAGGCCGGCGTCCTTGCAGTCATAACGCTCCTGGTAACCCTCTTTACCGCGGGGAATGTCGATGCAATCTCCTTTCGGGTTGAACGACCAGGCGTGGAAAATACAGGTGATGCGCTTGGCGTTTCCGACAGGATCGTAAAGCAGCGTATTGCCGCGATGCGGGCAGATGTTATAGAAGGCCCGCACCTTCATGTCTTCACCACGGATCATGAAGAGCTGTGCTCCGCCCGGATGATGAAAAGTGCGATAATCGTTGGCATTCGGGATTTCCGACTCGTGACAGCCGATAATCCAGCATTTATTGAAAATCTTTTCCTGCTCCTCGCGGAAGATCTGTTTATCCGTATAAATACGTGTGTCCACAAAGTGAGTAGACGGAAATTTCGGCTGCTCTTTCCATGCGGTTTCATTACGCGACATTTTTTTATCTCCTATCGTATTGAACAAGGACAAAACATTTCCTTGCAAAGAGATAAGCACGAGACGTGCCAGGTGTGACATACGTAATTCCCGCATGGCGCAGCGCGCGTCAAATCGCGACTGTCACAATGCCAAGATCGAATAACGGGATTAATGAATCGATTGAAAACATGCATTGCCCTGTATCAATCAGGATGTTTTTGAAACAGTGTGCCCCACATTCGCTACATCCCTCCGTGACGAAGCACCGCATTCCTTGCACAGAGTGCCCTTCATCCGACGAAAAAACAGGGTTTCCGGGATCGGGCAGGCAGGTCAGTGAACGCCCCGGCGCGGTGTCGGGCGTGGACATGGCGATATGCCACCCCCCTTCGTTCGGGGTCTCCCCGGCTTGAATGCGCCACGCACGGCACGGCAGGAAGGGACATGGGTGGCGGGCTCGTCCTGCCTGGCAGGCCACTGAAGCCGGGGCCTTCAATCTGCTCCACACTCCGGCGCATGCGCCAACCGGGATAGTCCCGCATGTTCCGATCTGCCGCCGGACACCTTCGACCAGGAGCGAAAAGGGATGCCGGGGTCTTCGGACCGCGGCCATGTGCGCCCGGAAAGGCCTGTTCGCCTGCCGCTGTGCAACGCCTGTCCACCGACCTATCATTCCAGAACGCCCCGGAACGACGAACCGCAGCCTCCACCGCCCGCTTCGTCATGCGTTTCTGCACAGCTTCCAGCACGATCCGACTGTGACAACGACATGAAACCGGGACAAATTGTCACACCGTATCGAATCGTTCAGCCCCAATCCCGATACGGGTAAACCCTGGTCCGCGCCGGGAAAGTCCTTAATTTCATTTCGAACGGCTACGTAAAAACACTTAAAATCGGATGGAACATTTTGATTTATATATAAAATAATTTTACGGCACGCGTATTGCTTGGACTGGTTGCGAACTTCGCTCCAGACCTGCAACAAATTGCTGGTTTGCATAAGGGCGTCGCACCAGCGTGTTGTCTGTTCAACGATAAGGAGATCGATATGCTCAAAAGCAATAACCATTTTTCACTGAAGGCCCTGGTGGCCGCCGTTTCTGCAACGGTGGCATTGGGCGTCGTCGCACTGCCGACGCTCTCGCATGCGGATGAAACGGCGTGTTCACCCTTTACCCCCCTCATCAAGGGACAGGAAGATCTGGTCTACGTCTGGACGCTGGGCGTTGAAGGGGTCGGCGATGGTTCGGACAAACTCGTGACCGTGGATGTGCGTCCTGGCTCCAAGACCTTCGGCAAGGTCATCAATTCCTTGTCGGTGGGCGGGCGCGGCGAAGCGCACCACATGGGTTTCAGTGACGACCGGCGCTACATGTGGGCAGGCGCGCTGGATAGCAACAAGATGTTCGTGTTCGATATCGGCACCGATCCAAGCAAGCCGAAACTGATCAACACCATCACCGATATAGTCGAAAAGACCGGCTATGTCGGGCCCCACACCTTCTACGCCCTGCCCGGCCGGATGATGATACAAGCCCTGTCCAACACCAAGGACCATGGCGGCGTGACCGGCATCGCCATCTACAGCAACGACGGAAAATACATCTCGAAACATGACATGCCCACCACCCAGCTCGGTGGGGCCGGCGTCACGGGCGACGGCTACGGTTACGACCTCGGCATCAACCCCCAGAAGAATGTCCTGCTGACGTCCAGCTTCACCGGCTGGAACAATTACATGATGGATTTTGGGAAGATGGTCAAGGATCCCGACGCCATGAAGCACTTCGGCAACACCATGGCGATATGGAATCTGAAAACCATGGAGCCGATGAAGGTTTTCGATGTGCCCGGCGCGCCGCTGGAAATCCGCTGGTCGCTGAAGAAAGGCGACAACTGGGCCGTGACCGCCACCGCCCTGACCTCCAAGCTGTACGTGATCAAGCAGGACAACAAGGGTGAATGGCAGTCGTACGACGTCGGCACCATCGGCAATCCCGCCGACATCCCGCTGCCGGTGGATATTTCCATTACCGCCGACGGCAAGGGTCTGTGGGCCAATACCATGCTGGAAGGCATGACGCGCTTCTACGATTTCAGCAATCCGATGAAACCGAAGGAAGTCTATTCGAAGAAAATCGGCTCCCAGGTCAACATGGTGTCGCAATCCTGGGATGGCAAGCGGGTGTACTTCACGACCTCCCTGCTGGCCAACTGGGACAAGAAGGGCAAGGACGATGAGCAGTTCCTGAAGATGTACAAGTGGAACGGCAAGAAGCTTACGCACGTCTTCACCATCGACTTCTACAAGGAAAAGCTCGGCCGCGCCCACCACATGAAGTTCCAGGCGCTCAACCTGAACACACTGCAACCGCTGGCTGCCACCCAATCCCAGGATCTGGAAAAGCTCAGCCTCGCATTGACCGGACCGAAGGAAAAATAATCTGATGTCCAGACAGAGCGCTTACATTGCTTGGGCTCTTCGCCTCCCCTTGCGGGGGGGCGGTTTTTTTTCCATGCTCCTGGCACTCGCCCTGACGGGTGCCGGCATGGCCTGCGCCGCGGAGAGCCATTCATCCAGGGAGATCACCGAGCAGGCTGGCGTGATCATGGATTTCGAGCCCAGTCCCGCCGGCAGTTACAAGCTGTACAACATCAAGGACGCACCCGATGGCAAGGTGCTGGATACCGACGGCAAGGCCCGTTCGCTCTCCGAATTCACCGGGGACAAGGTCACGCTGTTGTCCTTCATTTACTCAAGCTGTGCCGATCCCGGTGGCTGCCCTTTCGCCTATCTGGTGTTTCATACCCTGCAAAACCGGCTGGAAGCACATCCGGAATTCAAACACAGCGTCCGCCTCGTCAGCCTGTCTTTCGACCCCAGGCGCGATACGCCCGAGGTCCTCAAACTGTACGCGGGAGACAGCGGGAAAGACGATCGCGGGGTGCAATGGGATTTCCTCACCACCACATCGCTCCATGACCTCATCCCGATCCTGGATGCATACGGCCAGGATGTCTATTTCGATGTCGATCCCGTCACCAGGAAGCCGCTCGGTACCTTGAGCCATGTATTGAAAGTATTCCTGATCGACCGTCACCACGTCATCCGGGAGATATACACCACCGCCTATCTGTCGCCCGACGTCGTGTACAACGACATTCTCACTCTGTTAATGGAAGAAGGTATCAAACTGCCATGAAAGTCATCCGTTCCTTCCGCTGGCTATCGCTAGCCAGCGTACTGTCATGCCTGTCAGCGGCCGTTCATGCCGACACCCCGGTCAGTCTGGCTACCCCGCTTGGCCTGCCCCCCCTTGTCATTCCGGCCTCGAATCCGCTCACCCAGGAAAAAATCGACCTCGGACGTCGCCTGTTCATGGATCGGCGCCTCTCGCACAACAACACCCAGTCCTGCGGCATGTGCCATGTGCCCGAACAAGGCTTCACCTCGCATGAACTGGGCTCCGCAGTCGGCATTGAAGGACGCAGCCATCGCCGGAATTCACCCACCATCTTCAACGTCGGCTACCAGCACAGCCTGTTCGTCGACGGACGCGAACCGCATCTGGAAGACCAGATCTGGGGTCCGTTGCTGACCAGAAATGAAATGGATATGCCGGCTATCGGCTATGTCGTGGAAAAAGTCCGCCAGTTGCCCGAATACAAAGGCATGTTCGAAGCGGCCTTCAACGGCCCCGTCACCGCGGAACGCCTCGGCCAGGCCCTCGCCAGCTATGAGCGCACCCTGATTTCCGGCAACTCCCGCTTCGACCGCTGGTACTTCGGCGGCGAGAAAAATGCACTGAATGCCATGGAACAGCGTGGATTCCAGGTTTTCATGGGCAAGGGACGTTGCGTCACCTGTCACTCGATGGGTGAAAAAAGCGCGTTATTCACCGATCACAAATTCCACAACACCGGGCTTGGCTGGGAACGCACCATGTTCCCGGAGCGTACAAGCTACCGCGTACAACTTGCGCCCAATGTATTCGTCAACGTCAACGCCCAGCATCTCAAGTCGTTTGAGCCGCCCATGCCGGACGTGGGGCGTTACGAGATCACGTTCAATCCGAAAGACAGCTGGGCATACAAGACCCCCATGCTGCGTAACGTGGAACTGACCTCCCCCTATATGCACGACGGCTCGCTTCAGACCCTGGAGGAAGTCGTCGATTTCTACGACAAGGGCGGGATCGACAATCCGGAAAAATCGCCTCTCATCGTTCGCCTGAATCTGACGCCGGACGAGAAAACTGCGCTGGTCGCATTCCTCAAAAGCCTGACCGGCGACAATGTTCCCGCGCTGGTGCGTGATGCGCGTACCGCCCCGGAAAATCTGCCGCTCCTGGATGTCGATCCGAGCGACACGTTCATGAATCAGGTCAACGCCAGACTGCCCTGAACGGAATCTCTTCCCGCCCCCCCATGAGGAAGGAATGCCTGCCTGACCCGCGGCGTCCGCTCATCGCCGCGGTGGGCGGCGGAGCGGACCCGGACTGACGACGCGTCGAGGCGATCGGCCATGACAGCCGGCATGGCCGGCACCGGCCCCACCGCTGGCCGCGAGTGCCTCCTGATGGCCTGCACCACCCGTATCGAACCCCCGATTGCCCGGCCGCCCCGGCGGGCCCGCGCCCGGCCGTATCATATCGGCTGGCGGCCGCGCCTCGTACGCTTGCCAGGCCCTTCAGTTACCCCATCCACCCCCCATCAAGCTGTATTGAACATCGAAAGGAAAAAAATGGATCACAAAAAAATCATCTTCAAGTCGGGTGAAGCCACCGTCCTCGCCCGCGAAGGGCAATTCACCGACGCCATGCCTGAAATCCTGATCGGCAGCGTCGATGGCCCCGTCGGGCACGCCTTCGCCAACATGATGGGGCAGACCGCCGGCCACACCCGCATGTTCGCCATCCGCGCCTGCAACCAGCAGGTGCGCCCCGCCACGCTGATGGTGCCCAAGGTCACCATGAAAAGCATGGCCTACGTCGATCTGTTCGGTGGAAC
>JGI26530J50255_1002409_pt1 | contig 10986 bp, 11 predicted proteins | sample ThiBiot_500_plan_2_FD_50255 | JGI IMG/M metagenome (IMG submission 50255) | reverse complement strand
TTTTTTTTTGTAAAGATGCAATCTATTATGAAAACATTGCCGCTCAAATCTGTCAACAATTAAAAGATAACTCTACTTCTCATCAATTCTATCAATCTCAACTTGTATTTACTCTTGCTTATCAAAACAGTCAAACGCGTTTTCCGTCCCTATTATTTTATACTACAGTTAAATCTCAAGTTATCTTAGAACAAAATATTAATTCTGTTTTTCCATCAAATGAATTGATACGATGCATTCCTCGGCAAAGCCGATGGCATGGAGGCGAACAGATGATCATCAATTTTCCCGATGACATACAACAAAAAAGTTGATCTTACATTGATTAACAAATCTTTTTCTATTATTTCTTCGTAGGATACACAATCTATTTCGATTTCGGACAATATGGTTTGACAATGATCGATCATATCGAACTATTCGATCAAAAAACAATTCTATTTCAAATACCTCCATGTTTGTATCGATCAACGGACAATGAACACGTCAAAGTTTGGATTCACATTCAAGAAAACAATGTTCTATTTCGAACAATTGACTTCTCCTATTTCGCACGTATGTTCTTCGATAAGATTTTATAAGAAAGAAAAAAAAAACAATCGCATTGTGATTTATTTTAGTCAGTAAATGTACGAAGAAAACACTTGAAAATACATCGAAATTTGGTAGATATACATACTCATTTCTCTTGGCATGTTTATTTTATTTTTTTCGTCTAGAAACTCAAACGCAATTGGATCAATATTTTACTAAACTAACTGATTCTATTGAAACATATATTCGTATGAATGATCCATCGAAACTATTTCGTCGTACTCGAATTCTTCTTCTACAGAAAACAATCAATCCGACTGTGCTACACGAATCTATCGAGAATGGTCATGGACGATTAGTATTTATATTTATCGAACAAATCATCGATATACCTTCGGCAAATCGTTTGCTCGAAGCGAGAAATATGAATGGTGAAACAGTGCTACTTGTTGCAGGCCGATTTTGTGAATGGCGAATCGTGGAATTTATCTTAAAAAAACGGCCAAATTATATTTCTCAAATGAATAAACAAGGACAAACGATTGTGACTATACTCGCTAATTACATTGCTAAACAAAAAGCGAAAATAGGAAATAATACTGAGAAAACAAACAGATGTAAGCTTATTTAACGAAAATAAATTATTCATCAACCAATAAAACGTAAAAAAAACTACTTATAAGAAAAACAAAACTAAGGATGTTTACAATATCGANCGAATTTGAATATATATTCGGTATTGATACGAGTATTATCTAGGTATGGGAAGCGTCCCATTCGGTTGCTGCACAACTGTTTTGCAATAATGAGTAAGAAAACGGTATGATATTTATGAAAGATCGACAGAGTCATCGTAAAATTCCACGTACAGATAAAGAAAACCGATTTTGTTTTTTCTTATCTTCATAACTTTTATCCGATAGTGAAATTCGATCGGCTTAAATTTAATTTTCTTATTTATTTTATATGACATTGGAGAAACAAATTGTCCAAACTATACTTTTTTTACGCAAAGATAATCGATGTTGTTTATCACAGACGTCTATAGGTTGATTTTGATGGGAGAATCCCAAGCCGAGGGACAAACAGCTAAGTTGTTTTTCTCTTTCCTTCGATGCCGAGACAAATTCCTACACGTCATCGGCTTTTTTTTTGTTATTTTACGCACGCATTTCTCTTACGACGCTATATATATACGTATATAGAGCTGTATGTTTACGTAGACACAACATCACAAATAAAAGATTAACAAGCAATACAATGGGCGATTACTTGGACCTAGGCATGATTGTTTTTTTTTCAATAAAAATAACTTACTATTGAATTCTTTTACATAAAAGATGATATTGCAATTTCACCAGAACTCGANCAATGTATTAACACGTATATTGGTAAGTATTTATGTTTCTCTTGACAACAAAGACTAGAATTAATTNATTTATTTAGAAAATTGTGACCCAAAAGCACTGAGTAAATATCAGAAAAATTATTCGATTTATTTTCTTTTTCCAAGTGAATATTTTTTAGTTCCGAGTTTTAATGTCAATATAACAACATATTTACCACTCTCACCTGGCAGCAATTCAAGTGAATTGTCACTACCGTTATCACCAAGTGATGAGATTTTCCAACTAGTTGAAATCCCAGATAGTACGATTTATGATGAAAATTCATCTCCTCTTCAACAAACTATCGATCATCAATATAAACCATCAGCATTATTGTCACCATTGAGTAATGATTCAAGTCAACAGAATGACAATGAATTGAAAATGATCATTCAACCACGTCGTTTCGATCGTGGACGATATCGTTGTGAAACTAATCGAGAAATCAACGCAAGTGGATTACCATGGCGTCTCATTCAAGGTGACTCAGGAAATGATCAATCACCTTCGTATCCTACTATTCGAGTATATTGCTTCTTCTTGTTTTTTTTATTTACTCTAGTCGAAATAATCAATACATTTTTAGATTCCATCCTATTTTCAAAATTTCTCTCAAATGTATATTCGAGTAACATTAGTTACTGTAACCAGTGATGAGGTACCTGATCATTATATTCATCCTTATCCGATTGATACACCAGATTCAAATGCTTTACAAGATCGTTCGATGAATACAATATATTTTCCGATATATGAAAACGATTTTCGAAACGAAGAGAAAAGGTTCATATTCAATTTCATATTGTTCTTATTTAAAAATAAAATTTTCTCTATATGATAGTTTTCGAATTCGTAAGATCAAATTAACATGTGCTAACCTGGAAAAATATGGTCCATTACGTTTATTTGATCTAAGTAAATAATCCTCATTATTTACAAATGATTCGTTTTATTTATTGTTATATATATAAGCTCCAAATGCGTCGGAAAAACCTCAATCTACAGGAACAACACTGAAACCGAGACAACTCATTAAAAAGTACAGATTAGCTGAATCGTTATTTTATTTTACTCTAGCACAACGAACGAGTCCTCGTGATTTTGAAGTCTTTTCTGAAACATCGATTAAATCCGAACCCATGTCCGAAGACAGTAAATAATTTCGAATTTATTGTAAGAAAATTAATAATTATCTCGTAGAACAAAAAAATAAACAAGCGAACGAAAAATCTAAGCAACACACAGATTCACCAACAGTATATGCATGTCAATGTATTCCAAATCATGGAATGTGGGAAGGTGGAGAAACTGTTGTTATTATCCTATCAGAATCAGTTGATACAGGTATGTTTGAATTTTTCATTTCGGTTTCGTGTTTGTGAACTAGCTTTGAATTGGTTTAGTACCAACAATCGTCTTTGATTTTGGTTCATTCAACTTAATTTCAGCGACGAATATTACACTTTCGGGACCAACAACAATTCTTTGCAAAACTCCATCATGTCCGTATTCAATTGAAACTCAACGGATCAAGGCAAAAATTCATATTCAACATGAAGAAATACTTCATTCGCCAATAGATTTTGAATATATTGCATGTATGTACAATTTTCATGCATAGATTCGTATTTATGTTAACAAATACGATCTATTTAGTACTTGGAAAAATCGTTTTAAAACGTTCGCTTGATAATAAAGATGAATCAGCCAAGAAACGTATACCAGAAGCATATCTTAATTCTGCAGAAACGGACAGTGCTGATAGTCTTGTTAATGGAATAAGTCAATTAACTATTCAACAAGTTTGTGTTTTATTTTTTTTGTTCGAATTCCATTTTTTTCTCTAAATTCGATTCGTTTTAGCAACCAACTCGACCAGCATCAAAAGGTAAATTATATTGAAAACAAAAATGTATCAATCGATTTTAATTTAGATGATGATATTAATTTGAAAAAATATCTCACTCAATTGAAACAAGCACTTAATACTTTCATTCGAACGGATAATTCTTCGCAATTATTTCGTCGAACAAGAGTGTTAATCATAAGTGAACTAACCAATTCATTACTCTTACATGAAGCAATCGCAAATGGTGGAACAAAAACTGTCATGTCTCTAATCGAACAAATTCTTGATCTACCTGCATCAAACGTTTTATTCGAAGAAGTCAATGAATATGGAGAAACACCTTTGCTTATTGCTGCAAAATTTAATCAAGGACAAGTCGTTGAATGTATATTAAAAAAACGACCAGAATATGCTAAACAAAAAGATAAGAATGGAAATAATCTATTTCATTTATTGGCAAATCTCAAAGGCGATCAAGGAGTTGAATTGATTGAGAAGATTTTATTAATTCTATCCGATGATATAAGTATAAAATTATTCAAAGAAAAAAATCGTCAAAATCAAACACCAATGGATATAGCGAAATCATCGAATAATACATCGGTTTTATCACTTTTATCATTTTAACATGCACTTTATCGTATTGAAACATGTCGTTCAATCGAGATTTATTCTCTTCTTTATTTTATTTAAAGAAAAAGGTTTCTTCATTTCGTTTTGCTATGTCTGTGTGCCAATGATAAATTTATTCAATATAAGCAATAACATAAACCTGTGTTCTTTCGCTGAAATATTAATGTCAGGTGAAAAGACCCAGAGTGGGACATATTGTCGTAAATAAGACCTAGATACTCGTCTCGCTTTTTCGACGAAAAAGCAAATATATCGAAAATATATGTACGTGCTGTATGTATCTTTAGTTTCATCTTTTATTCTCAACCAATCGTACATTTTTTTTCGATTGGGTAAGAATAGATAGAAAATGGATGAGTTGTTCTTGAGTTTGAACTCAATCCATTATTATTATTATTATTATTACTATAACGTATGAAAGTTTTTATCAATAAAAAAATAAAGCTAATTTTTAAACGAAATTGCGAGTAAAAGAGAATATTTACAAGCTATTCGAAGTCAAAGACGAACTGATCGGACAAATAAAATCATCTTTTGTGTCTATATCTAATCATTCATAAATATACCATACATTATTACGAGTACTTAATTGCATTGCACTACCACTCAAATAACTTTACCTGTACGACTATACTTGATAAATTAAACATATTCGATCGTTTGAATGACTAGCAAAATGATCATCATGTTTAAATGATGCAGTCTAGAATATGTCTACGTCAGAATGTCTTCATTTGAAAATAACTGATTTTATTAATAATATCGACAGACGAATTACACTCGAAAAAATGCATGAACGTATAAATTTGCCGAGAAACTTTATTGGTTCTGCATGAATAATCATGCTTCAGATGTATATATAGCCGAACAGATACAGTGATTTTAAATCATTTTCATCTGTGTTTTTTTTTGTTCGTACAGCAAATGTCAATAATAGATAATACTGAAATCCTTGAAGGTATGTAAGAATAGAAAGCAATGTATCGTAAACTCCTCCCCCATAGTAAAAGTCTCTGGAGGCTTCAGCAAAAACTTTTTGGCAGATTTTTAAAAAAATTTGAGATTTTCATGGTTTTCTCACATATTTTCGGCGTCAGTTTCAGGTTTTTAGTACATTTCGACAAAATTCAGCTTATTTTTTACCCGAAAACCAAAAATTTTTGGTAATTTAGACCCAGAAACTCGGAAAAATCCCAAAAAAAATTCTATTTTTTTAAATCCAGGGGGCGGGGGGTTAATACAATCTAAGGTCATCATCTATTGAGTTCGAATTTTAAAAAAAAATCATTTAGATTGGAAAAACAAGGAAGCAGAAATCCTTAATATATCTGATCAATACTTTCAACGTCTAATGCAATTTGATGATGCTGCTTGTTCGACATTTATTCACCAATATCTATCGACGATTCACCAGATTTCATAAGCACTAATTCAGATACATTATCATCAAATCACGGTATGTAATTCTTTCGAAAAATCATTTAATTCCTATTTCTTATATAATAGACTCTATGAATGATAACGTGTTCAATGAGTTTTTGAACAAAGGTAAGTTATTATCACATAAATTTTATCAGTAATTAGTAGAATTTTTTCTTTTAGAGTATCATCAAGTACAAGACGAACTTGCATTACATTTAACGGTTCAAGGTATGTACGAAACAATTTATTCAGCAAAATAAGTAATCCTATATTTGATGATTTTAGATTCATATTCTGCTCCAAAACAGCCCATATTTTCCAATGTCATACCATCAGAAGCGCTCAGTATTGTTCAACAACCGTGTCAAAAAGCAAAATTACGTTATCGATCTGAATATATCAATGAACCGCGTCGATTAGACTGTCTGAGACATGTCGTTCAAACAACGCATCTAGAAGGACCGGCTATATCTGTATGAATTCATTTGATTCAATTAGCTTTTCAAAACATTCGTCTTTATTAGATTCCAGACTGTTATTGTCATTCATCTGATCGATATTACATTCGTGTGTCACTTGTCACAGTGAAAAATCCGAAAACAAATCTTCGTTATCATCATCCGTACGAACTTGAACATGTGAAAGATGGAGCATGGAATGATCGAGAGAACAATTCAGTTTTGCTTCGTATCGATTCCAAAGATTCGATTAAAAAGTAAATAAACTTAAATGGCAATCGTTTTTGGTACAATATGTTTTACTTTTAGCTTTCCGTTTTTACGTATCGTGAAAAATAAACTCAATAAAATGCAAAAAAATGGAAATTTACGAGTGTTTGATTGTGATGATCGTTCGTATTCGAATTAATTTCATTTGATANTTTCTTGAATTTTTCTGATTCGTAGAAGAAGAATCATCGTCGTTCAACTTTGCTAGAACAAATGCTACAAATCCAGATTTCGATTTCTTCAAAGAATATTCTCTCAATAAATATCAATTAGCATTTACTATTGCAGAAAAAATATTCGATAATGACAATTCAACCATGAAATTCTATACAAATACGACGATCTATTCAGATGAAATGATTGAGAAAATAATAAAACGATCGAACTCTCATACATCTGAAAAAAAGATACCGTTAACANCCAACAAGTATGTCTCTGAATATGCACCTGAATATGGATCTCATAAAGGTGGTAATAAAATAATAGCTGTTCTTCGCAAAAAAATGGCATTGAGCAAACATTCAAGTAAGACAGTTNTAAAATNATTGGATTTNATTTCATNCAAACTTTTTTTTTACGTTNATTAGAGTTAACTGTTGAAATTCAAAGTAATGTCAACGATGTCTCCTGTAAACTTCTGATCAAACAAGTGAATATCAAACCTTATGTATTATCATTTCAAATACCATCATTTCCATATCCAATTGTTCAGCCAACAAAAGTCAACATTATTCTAAAAGAAAACAAACGTATTTTAGATCGATTAAAATACACATATCTTCCATTTGACGTTTAAAATACCAATGTTTTATTCGTATCATGCTTTCATAAAATATTTCGCTTGTAATATGCTTTTTTGGTTTAGAATAGACGATAAAATCGATGTCAAAATAATGTTATATATTCAACTTGACCTTCCGTTTCTCTCAAAAATTCAAAATACTAATTACCAATGAAGCAAATATTTTTTTATCATTTCTAATGTCATGAAGTATGTCTTGTTCTTGTCTGGGCGATAGGTAATATAGTTGTATGCATAGGCGTAAATGGAGAGAACTGTTTTCTTATGCAAATATGCCCTTGAAAATGCATAAACTTTTCACATTAATAACCGTAACAGTATGCACAGCGACAAAACCTAGCCGATATTGGTATTCTTCATTTGTTTTTTTCCTTTTTTTGGTTAATGAATACGTTTGCACATAAATTACTTGATAAGTATACCGTTACATAAACAAGCGGAGGCGAACATCGATATTTTAATGCAGAGGGACTCTTTCACACAAATTTAAACATGTGAGACACAGGTGAATTGATCTTCAGGGTAGTTATCTACTTGCATGCGTAGGTGATGTCTCGATTGTATATAACGCGTGGTACTCTACGACATATATAAGCCATACGAATTCTGTCTGGTTTTGCATATTCATTTGACATATTTCCATACATATAAAACGGTCGAGATGGGCGATCGATACATCAATGATTTACTCGATGGTACGTAGAAGCATAGATGAATAAAACATTTCTCTCTCATTGTATTCGTATCTGTAGATATAGATGATATTCTTAATGATAATGATGATTCAATGGAAACTCAACCCCGAAGTTTAGGTATGTCTTTTCTTGTTTCAATCGTTGATAATCATTTTGACTTTTTTTTTTGTTCTTTTAGAAGAATTCCTTGAACCATTCAAGAGCAACGAAGGTTCGTTATTTTTGTAAAAGATGATTGATTTCGTTAGACATATCTTCTTTTGTAGGACATTCAAATACTGTCTCAACATCGTCTAGTTCTGATGAAAATTGTAAGTAGATATTTCGTAAATTATTCTCCGAATTCATTCATGTGTTCAATTCTTCTAGCTACGATTCGCCCCCACATACATGTATCATACAGCGATCAAATGCCAATTGAATCGCTGCAGATTGTTCAAGAACCATTTCAAAGTTCTAAATTGCGCTATCGAGCTGATTACGATCGAGAACCAAGACGAGCCGGTTCTCTTAGTCATAAAGTCAAACGCACACCTCTCAAAGGTCCAGCCATACTTGTAAGAATTCGTTTCATTCAATTATCTTTTCAAAATAGTTATTTTCGTTAGATTCCACAATGTTACCGTCAATCATCAGATCAATATTATGTTCGTGTGTCACTCGTCACAGTGAAACATCCACAAGCAAATATTCATTATTTTCATCCTTACGAATTTGAACATGCAAAAGATGGATCCTGCAATGATCGACGAAGCAATTCAGTTTGGTTTCGTATTGATCCTANGGATCCGATAAAACAGTAAATAAATATCAATAAGAAGTTTTTTTGTTTTAATTTTTGTTTCGAAATTTCTAGTTTTCCATTTTTACGAATTGTCAAAAAAAGAGGAATTGACGTTCAAGGAATAGCTTCTCTTCGTGTATTCGATTGTCATCGTTCGTATATTCAAATCGATTCGATTTAATAATCTGTAGTTTGAAAATATATTTAGCTCAAGCATCTTTCAATAATCTCACAACTGAACATCCTGTTCGTCGATATGTTGATGTGTTAAAGGAATATAGTTTAGACAGAAGTCATTTAGCATTTACGATTGCTGAAAAGAAAATAATTAATGGTGAAATATGGTTGACATTGTATACGAATACGACAATTTATTCGGAAGAAATGATTGAAAATGAAGAAAAACAATCGGATGGTGATTCAAATGAAGAGCAACCACCATGCAAATTCGGAAATTCCGTTTCGAAATACGCACCCAAGAGTAGTACATGCAGAAGCAACGATGAAATGTTAATATTTCTTCAGAAAAAAATAGATTTAAAAAAACACGGCAGTAAGAAATAAAACTCACTTTTCTATCAAAACATTCGATTGTTTCATGTCGTTACATTAGATCTGTGTATTATATTTAAATGTGATATTGCCAATGATCAATGGGTACATNATGTGACGAATTTCGATCTTCAAGATCGTATGATATCATTTCGTGTACCGATCTTTCCATATGAAATCTCTCAATCAACGCCAGTCAATATTATTTTACAGCAAGGAGACTCTCTCATTGATGTCTTAGAATACGCATATCTTCCACATAAGTGTTAACAGTAGTAATATGTATTCTGTTTCTATAAAATAAAAATTGCTCAATGCTGAGTCAGTAGCATATGTGAAAATACGAAGTCAGTCCAATCACTGTTTTTTTGACACGAAAAAAAAGAAGCTTTTCATATGGCCAAATGTAACGTTACGATAGCGGAGGCCAGAAAAATGTATCACTATNTAAATAACCATTAATAGCATTTCATTTTTCTTGTGAAATCGTATTCTTGGTATTTTCTTTTCATATCAAATCATCACATGAAATTTTATTGGTTAAAAAAAAGCGAAAACGAGTCCTCCAAGACATTTGAGTACGAAAAAGTGTAACTAATGCTGTGCACATTATATTTAAGCATATATTTAAATGTAATGCTNCGTCATATAAGATTCTTTTTTGTCGGGAAACCATATACATTCATTTTTTCATTATTGACTCATTAGAATTTACCTTTTCTCCTAATAAATCACAGCCGTCTACGATAGTAAGTAGACATTGATGGAGGCGAAGAGAAACAAAAAAACAACATCGTTTTTTATATAAAAAGAACGACAAAAAAAACAATCGTTCTGCATTTGAAAACGTTGATGTATTCGAGTAGCTGCTACGATAACGCTCTTGCCTTCAATGGCGGAGACTCTACTCAAATTAATGTTGATTTGAGCGATGGTATGCTTTATTCATCAATATCACCAAGTAAATTCAATTCATCTTTATAAGTTAACAGTCTTGTGATGTTTTTCTCTTTTTTATTTAGGTGTCTACTTATCTGGCGATATTTCTAATTTCGATGGACAAGAATTCAGCCAACAGCGTAAGATGAACAAAGTGTAATTTATATTATGCAATCTTTGTTACGGTTTAGATCCCCGTTTATTTAACAAAGATGATGATTTGCCAGCGATCCTTCAATCAAGTAAGTGTAAAACAAAATCGATTTATTGAAACTTTATTTTTATCTAGATTCCCAACCGTCTCCCAGTCACACTAATCAACAATATCATACACTAGGTAAATTTTATAAAGATAACGATTGGTTTATTTAATATTTCGTTACTTTTATAGAGACTCAATCGATTTTCAATATTAGTATTGATCCACAATTTGGTTCGGCACGTAAGCTCTGCAAAATAATAATTGATTTATTGTAATTGCACTTTTAATTCAGATATATATGAAAGTGAAGGTGATAATGCCGATGATCTCTGGAGTAAGTTTAGAAAATGCTAATCGCATTTTATTTTATTGTTTATACGAATTCGTTTAGATCTTTATAATGTCGAGCATGAACAAGAAATACATGTAAATGAATATATGGTTCCAGATGGACAAAG
>JGI26530J50255_1002330_pt1 | contig 11218 bp, 9 predicted proteins | sample ThiBiot_500_plan_2_FD_50255 | JGI IMG/M metagenome (IMG submission 50255) | reverse complement strand
ATCGGATCGAATTCCATTGCTGGTCTTAATACAGGTTTCTATGTTTCTATGGCAGCTTGTTCACCAGTACTCGACGGATTTATTATTCAAACATGTAATGAAGATTCAAGTCGTGATCCAATCAAGATAACTATTGAAGGAAGTAACAAGAACAGTAGCTTGAATCTGGGTTCGAGTTGGACATTAATTTATAATGGTTCAACAGGACTTGATACTAATCCTGGTCGTCAAACAAATGGTCTCTATCAAACTATATCTAATACAAACTCTTACAAAAACTATCGTTTACTCGTTACATCAAAACGAGGAAGTCAAAGTGATTTTGTTTCTTATAGTGCAGTAAAATTTTATGGTCATTATATTCAACTTTCAATATCTCGTTCAAGTATGTTTCGATTCACATTCATAAAACTATCCCAAAACACAAACATATCTCATTTAGATTCATCGTCATTATTAAATGTTATTGCCTCATCTGCCCAAGCTATCTGGAATACAATTGCAGGTCGAAATAGTTCAACAGCTATATCTGGTAGTTCTGGTTCCGGAACATATCTATCTGGTAGTTCACCATCCAATTTATTCGACAATTCTACGAGTACTCTGTACGTCAGTCGTGGTAATCTAACCAGTGGAACAGGTGCCAATGCTGGTATCAATACGGGTTTCTATGTCACTGTTGCTGATTGTCAAGCAGTATTAACTGGTTTTAGCTTCTCTGCTGACGTTAGCCGATCGAATCGAGATCCAACTTCTGTTACAATTGAAGGTTCAAATAGTGACGAACTTACGAAAGGTACAAGTTGGCAGCTGCTCTACAGTGGACCAACAGGTTTACGAACGACTAATCGTGCAAATGAAGGTGATCGTCAAATTGTTAACAATTCTATCAGTTATTTAAGCTATCGTTTTCTCATTACGAGCAGACGAAGTACAACTAGTGACTATGTGAGTTACTCGGAAGTTAAACTGTACGGTTATCATGCTTAATTCTTTTATTTTCAAATAAAAATGCTAATTGAATTAATGTCTCGGTTGTGTAGGACCATAATAAACACCGGTACCACCAATACGTCCATCACGATTGATGTCAATATGTGTTGCACTTTCGATTTTACCGATAAGACCTAAACAACAATTAGAAGTGTACTGCGATATTCTTGAGGGTTCATATATAGATTTTATACCTCCATCTGCCGGTGGTCGATATCCACCAATAACTCCGTCACGATTCAAATCGATATGTGTAGCTTGTTCAATTCGAGCCATTGCACCAGGTCCACCAATACGTCCATCGTGATTTAAATCTAAACCGATTTTTTCTTCGATTTTATTGGTTAAATAATCTAATTATACGGCAAAAAAAATAAATATTTCTCAATGCTAAACTTTATAATACTCACTCATGTTGACGTTATTTTGCCGTTGATAAGGTTTAAATAATGAATGTCGTTTCTTTTTTTATGAGGAAATCACAAAAAAGGAAAAAAAGAACCGACTCATTATCGTATCGGAGGCGAACGGTTTTTTTTCTTTTTCTTTTTTCTATTGAGTATAATGTTCGAATTCTTCGTTCTTCGGTAATATATCAACTAATCGTATTGGACTAAACAAAAAGAAAAGAAATAATGAAATCGATATTTTCTAAAAATGATGTCGAAAAGAAGAAACAACTTTCGAATTGTTGACATTTTCTTTGGTTGGTTATTAATAGGATCTAATTTCGTCGATGGCAAACGAAAGCCTCGCAATAAATCCAAACTATTTTTCTTTTCGGTTATTTTATTTGCTACATGTGAAACCACAGAACAAATATCTCCTAATGTTACAGGCGGATCATCCGATTCGTCTTGAATGCTGTTGTTAGTTCCGTACAATGTTTGACTACGTGACATTCGCATCATTTGGTTGTTTGATTGATTGAAGAATATGTTCAATTCAGACGAACTACATCGTAAAATATCAGCGTACTTATTTGATAAAGTTCTTTCTCGATTCGATTGTCTTGTTTTCGTTCGTCTGCCGTACGATTGACTACGAATGCGTTTTTGTACATCGACGACAGACGTAAACATCGGATCCATCCAGAGAAAAGATTTCGATACTTTCCGTGTTCCAACATCTTCACTCGACATCCTTATTCTTATGATTAGTAATCGAGATGTTTTTTCTCTCAACCATTTTTCTTTCCTTTACCACTATTTATCCTCTATAAACATGATTTTCCGCAATGAAACGCGTTTAAATATTGTCCTTTTTACAGAGGAAGTTAACCACGCTTTTAAGCGTATGTTATCGTGTTTTTGTTCCCGGAAAAAACTTTAGTTCACATAAAGTGAAAATTTAATATTTATCACGAGCAAAACTGTTAGATCTCTTTTACATGAAATTCTATTTGAAAGAAGACAGTTGATGGCGTTGATTCTACTATTTTTTTCTGTTTTTCTACCTGTAATTTGTTCGACACCACAAATCAATCTTTATTTTACTAATTCTGAAAATAATCAAACAGAATTAATTCAATCTTATTGTATTCGTATTATTGCTCATGATTTTTTCAATGACGATAGAATGAATCAACAAATTTTATCTTATTGTCTTTCGGAATTTCTCTTTCATAATACTAGTTCAGAGGTTACTACTAATTCTCAGTATTCATTTGCTGAACTTGCAGAACAAAATATAACAAGTCAACAATTATATCTTTGGTCAGGTTCAATCGATCTTATCGAAGACTATCAATATTATTTAGATCATCTATCGAAAGTAAAGAATTCCTTGTTTGGAAAGAAACAATTTTACAATTGTACATTTCCACAATTTGGTCCTAAATGCGAATTTGAATTGGAATCGTACGATTCATCTTCGACGACCATACATAAAATCATGGACGATTTCTACAGAAATCATATTTATACGTCAACAACGATGACATGTTACACACATTTAGAATGTATTCGTGGATCTGTAAATGCATGTTTAGATTGGAGCGAAATTTGTGATGGAAAAATCGATTGTCTCAATGATGCACTCGATGAACAACATTGTTGGCAATTAGAAGTAAATAATTGTCAAAAAAATGAATTTCGTTGTATCAATGGTCAATGTATACCGAAAATCTTTTATCAAGATGATCCATATTTTCCCGATTGTCTCGATCAATCGGATGCGTACGGTATGGGACCTTATCCGCATGGATTTACTGAAGGTTTTCAACCAATTATTTCCAGTGAAGATATCATATGTACGGATGTAGCATTAACAAGTTCTTGTGAAAGTCAACGTGAACAATTGCTTATCAATAGTTTCTATTCAGTTAAAAGTCCATTATTATCTGATGATTATTGGACGGAATTAAACGAGAAATTCAGCGAATTATATGAAGGTGACCTAATTTGTTTTGACGAATGTGATAATGATACTGATATTATACATACGGAAGATCTTATTTTTATTCCAGCTGTTCCTATTCTATTCAATGAGATTTATTTTGCTTATACAAAAGAAGAATTACATAATATTCGATGTCTAACACTGTTACTGCCGTATATTTGTTATAATAATTCTCGTTATGATGATTATTTTGTTAATATTTCTGTGCTTATAATTGATAACATGAAATGTTATCGTTTTAATGATACTCGACCGCCAGATGCATGTATACTATATCCATCATTCTTGAACTATATTGAACCGATGTACGAAGCATTGAAAAAATACACTCTACCTTATAATTATTCGCTTCTGATTTGTAATCGAAAAAATATGTATCAATGTCAAAATTCAACAAAATGTATTTCAATCTATCGACTTTTCGATGGTGTCAATGATTGTCCATACGATGATGATGAAGATCACGATCGAATGAATAATAATAATAATAATAATAATGTATTCGAATTTCTTACAGAATCACATATGAAATGTACGGCATCGGATAGATATATTTCATTACTACGCGTAGTCGATGATACATGTGATTGCGGTTGGTTTGGAATCGATTGGTGTGAAGATGAAGATTTAAAAATGAGTTATATTAAAAAACATATTTCATTTCAAACTATTTGTGATTCATATACGGAATTATTGCCTATTATTCTCGATGAACGTGCACATACCGATGAAACAGATTGTGATTTTTGGTTATGTGATAATGTTTATACACGTTGTAATGGATATTGGAATTGTCCGAACGGTGAAGATGAAATTGGTTGTACTACATTATCGTCTATTCAGTGTTCATCAAATGAACATATTTGTCTAGCAATTGAAACGTACGAATTACGTTGTCTACCATTAGAAAATGGAAATGACAATATTNTCGATTGTGTAGGTGCAATCGATGAACCATATTTNTGTTCACGTACTCAATCAGAAAATTATCACAGAAATTTCTATTGTTTCATTGACAATTCAACAACATGTTTGGATGCACTTTCCTTATGCGATGGTGTTATCGATTGTATTGATGGCAGTGATGAATTATTTTGTAATCAAAATCGAACAGGTCAACTATATGAATCTATTTGCTGGGAGAATTACGAATCAATTCAAACGAATATTGAGCGTTACATATGTGATGCATTCTCATATCGATATAAACGTCCACAGATTTATTTCTCATTGGATCGTTTGGTAGATTTTATTGACGAGACTGATGAGGAATCATACAAGGGACGTCGACTTCAAGAACCAACATCATATTGTCATCGTGGATATGGTGTAAAATTCGTATTCGAACAACGAATCGTTTGTTTTTGTCCACCGAGTTATTACGGTAGTCAATGTCAATATCAAAATCAACGTATTAGTCTATCATTAGGCTTTCAAACAGCTTCGAAATGTTGGCAAATGCCATTTGTTATTGTCATTTTACTAATCGATAATACAGATCAACGGATCATTCATTCATATGAACAATTTACTTATCTATCAACTCGAGATTGTACCAAGAAATTTCATCTCTATTTAATCTATTCAACTCGTCCGAAAAATTCGACACATATCTATAGTATACATATCGATATTTACGAGAAAACAACTCTCAACTATCGAGGTAGTATATTGCTACCAATTGAATTTTCCTTTCTGCCTGTCTATCGTCTATCAACAATAATCAGTATACCAAAAATCGAATCTCGATTTCATGATTGTACAGATCATCAGTGTATCCATGGTAAATGTACAACATATTCCAATCAGCCAACTAATATCACGTTCTGTCAATGTAACAGAGGTTGGTCTGGCCGATACTGTACTATTCCGTATACATGCACGTGTTCAACCAATTCGATTTGTATTGGCATGACAGCTACGAATCAACCGATTTGTATTTGTCCGCTGCATCGATTTGGTCCTCGATGTTTTCTACAGAATAGTGTTTGTTCGAATTCATCATGTCAAAATGATGGACAATGTATTCTAAAAGATGAATTGATTGGAAAATTTCAACAAGAATTTGCGTGCATTTGTCCCGAGGGTTTCATGGGTAAACAATGTGAAATAAAGGCAAATCAAGTTATTCTTACATTCGACAATGATGTTCGTTTGTCATCACAATCGGTATTTATTCATTTTATTCGAGTACTCAATCACGAACCACAACGACGTGCAACTACATTTCGAACATTGCCCTACAAACAAAATTCAATAACTGTTCATTGGACAGATCCATTTCATTTGGTATTTATCGAATTGTTAACTAGAAGATACTATCTTGTCGATGCACAGAAAACTTATAAAAAACAAATTCGTATCAATAAAACAATCGAGCATATCGATCGTTGTTATCATATCAATGAACTTTTCAATCATACGATTCTTAATCTACATCTTATTCAACGTATTAAATTCTATCAATTACCATGTCAAAATCGAACATTAAAACCTGCGTGTTTCTACGATGATATTCATTTTTGTGTTTGTCAATCTCATCAACAAAAACAACAACAACAACGCGTAGCCAATTGTTTCGAATTCGATTATAATATGACATTCGATTGTCAAGGACAAAGTGTCTGTGAAAATCATGCACAATGTTTTCAAGATTCAGCTCGTTGTCCACGACGATCATTGTGCATTTGTCGTGATTGTTATTATGGCACACGTTGTCAATTTAGTACGACGAATTTCGGTCTTTCACTCGATGCTATTCTTGGATATCATATTCAATTACATCTATCCATCGATCAACAACCGGTCATCATTCGAACGAGTGCAAGTCTAACGATTGTTTTGTTTTTTATCGGTGTAATCAATAGCCTTTCGGCATTGATCACATTTAAAGGTTCGATTTTACGGCAAGTCGGCTGTGGATTTTATTTACTAACATCATCGATTGTTACGTTGATCATAGCGATATTATTTCCATTGAAATTTTGGATACTTGTTCTTGCTCAAATGGGTTCGATAACAAATCGACAATTTCTCGATATTCAATGTTATCTCTTAGATTATTTTCTTCGATGTTCAATCGATGTCGATCGATGGTTAACAGCATGTGTCGCCATCGAACGAGCAATAACAATGATAAAAAAAGTTCGTTTCAATAAAACGAAAAGCAAACAATTAGCTAAGACAGTTGTCATTTTATTGACATTCATTGTTATTTGTTCGCATCTACATGATCCTATTCATCGACGTTTAATCGATGAACAAACTGACGAACAAAATCGAGTTTGGTGTATTGTTTCATATTCATCGTTTTGGCAACGATATAATTATACCATCAATGTCATTCATTTTACTGCACCATTTCTATTAAATCTCATGTCGATTGTTATTCTTCTAATTAAAAAAACTCATCAACAATCAAATATTCGTACGGATCTAACATATCGACAACTTCTTATTCGACATATTTGTCAACATAAACATCTATTCATTGCACCTGCTATGTTAATAACTCTTGCTGTGCCTCATTTAGTTATTATATTTGCATGGAAATGTATGAAATCAATTGGTGATTCATGGTTGTATCTGATCGGATATTTCATATCGTTTATTCCGCATGTGTTAACATTTGTTGTGTTTGTTCTACCATCGAAATATTATTTAAAAGAATATCGACGAGTTATTCATTTGTATCAAGCGAATGTTCGAAAATATTTCCGACCGATTACATTAAGGTAATAGGATTAACAATTTGTTTTATTTTCTTTCTTTCTTTCTTTCTTTCTTAGTTTTACAACAACAAGTTTCATTAACAATCGAGTTCGACCAACATAAATAAAATAAAAATATATAATTATACCGATGAGAAACGCCATCTTCTGTTTATCGGCGAAAGATAAGACGCGTATGCTTTGATCCAATGATTATAATATATTGAGAATATGACTCAAATCAATACAAAAAAAAACATACTGTAAATATTTTGAGTCGTTTAATTATGTCGTTAACATCAATGGTTAATATTGGCGAGGATTATGATACACTATCGCATAAACTTGGCTATCGTCTTGAAGATTTAATCTTGCAAAAATTGAGTTCGAAATCTGTGATAACGATAGGTGTGTCCGGAGGGTCTATGATCGATTTACTAGCATTGATGTTGCCTCGTTTACAGTTACCATGGGCACGTTTGAGAATATTTTTTGTTGATGAAGGTTTCGTTCCGTTCACATCTGACGTGTCAACATATGGAAATTATCAAGCAAAACTATTTCGACAATTACCAATTATTGAACAGAATATAATTAAAATCAATCCAAATCTATCGACAGTTGAACAATGTGCAGAAGATTATCAAAAGCAATTAGAAAATCTGTTAAATGAAGATGAAGTTTGTGTGCATGATTTTTCTTCTCATGACATAAATTTTGAATTGTGTTTTAGGTATTTGATATTGTTATGCTTGGTATGGGACCTGATGGACATACTGCAAGTCTTTTTCCTAATCATCCAGCTTTGAAGAATGATGATCAAGGTCTTGTGACATATGTTAAAGATTCACCTCAATCGCCGGCTGAACGTGTTACACTGACATTGAAAACAATCAATCAAGCCAAGTATAAACTTGTTGTTGTAACCGGTGCAAATAAATCATCGATTGTGAAAGATGTTCTGAAAAACAAGAATCCTAATTATCCAATAAGTCAAGTGAAAAATCCTATTTGGTTTTTGGATAAAAATGCTGCAAAAGATTTATAAAATATTTTTTTTGTTTTTTATTCGATTTGATTTAATTTAGTTTAGACAATACAACATTTGATTATCTTTCGAAATAAATCTCTACTTGCATGTTTCAATGCTCGACGAAAGACATCACCACCTGTTAATGTGTAAATAAAAAATGGCATTCCATTTGTGATATATATTAGAAGAAAAGAAAGATTCAAGACTAATTCCTCGATCGTCGTTTGTAGAGAAGTTTTCAATTGAAATTGTGTGCCATTTAGATAGAGACTAGTAATAATTTGTGGAAGTGAAAATAATACTAAGAGTACGACTTGTGTACAAAGCATTCGAAGTAATGATTGATCAATTTTTTGCAATCGACGAGTAGTTTGACTTGATTTCGATCCGTCACTTATATTCGTTATAGTTACGAATTGTGATCGATGAACAGCTACTTGACGAAGATTAAAAATTGTCAATAAACCAAATATAAACATGAAAGTCCACGGAATTAAAGTACTTATTAAAGCAAATTCTGAATCCATTAATAATCGACACCATGCTGTATGACCGTAACATTTCAACGGTGTGTTATTTGTTAAATTTGCTTCATAACAGTAAAATACTTGAACATAGGCAAAACAAGATACGATAGAAATGATGAATAAACCACGTTGAGCATTTTTCAATGTACTCATTTGACGACGATGAATATCGAGCGATGTTAATAACCATCGATCATATGTTGCTAACATAATCAACCATGATGTGATTGTACGACAAGTGAATAAGATAAAAATTCGAATCTTACAAAGCCAATTAACCGTATCTGTAAGATCAAGTAACCAACCATTGAGTAAACGAACAGTAACACCTGACATCAACGTGATTAGATTAGTAATGGATAAAGTTAAGAAAAGAAATGAACAAGGATTTGTACGAAGAACTCGATCAGAAAAAGCAAGATAGTTTAATATGTTTCCAATCGAACCAAAAAGTAGAATAACAATCGATAAATATCGATTGAATAGACTTGTGAGAGAAGTTAATGTGAGAACTGCAGTTGTTTCCAATGTGTTTGACGACATGGATTCAGTCTGAATGAGTAAAAATTATTATAGAGTAGTAGATCATCAAAATAATGAATCCATTAGAATGTTCTATTAGTTTTTCTATTTTCGATTAAGAAGCCTATAGATCTCGTCTCTACTTTTATAATATTTAGTTTTTTTAAAATAAATCTTGAATTGCTTGGACTAAATGCTTAGTCATCACAAGTCAAAAGCGTATGTTACTATTAGTGTCTATTTATTGACTATATGACAATTGAATGTTTTCTTTTCAATGACAGTAAAAAGGAAATGATGAATCCATTAGAATGTTTTATTATTTTTCAAAGCATCGACAAGCGAAAAATAATTAGTTTAATTACTGAATTTCTAGGATTTAGCGTTGTTTCACTGAACAGTTTGATCGATCATGAGCTTACTGTTTGTTTACCATGTATTATATTTGCCATTCGTAGGACATGAATTTGTAAACATGAGACTTGCGTTAAAAGACGAATAAGTTTGCGACGAAACGTTGGACTTGACAATGTATGCAGATAAAATCCAGCACTGTAATTTAAATAAGGTACATTAAATGAGAGATTGATTAAAAATGTGCTAATTGCTGCTATTTGAGCTGATTGAGGTAGTGGATGAATGAGATTGTAGATTAAATAGATTGGATAAACAATATTGCCGAGAGCATCAGCAATAACTTGAACTAATAACATTACTAAATATTGATTCGTTACCCAATGTTCATTCGAAACGATTGGATTTCCCGGTACTACACGTGTTCGAGCTGTTTTTACATGTTGAACGGTAAGAATTCCACAGATAATCATTAGCAACGGTATAAGCAGCCCTAAAACCAATGCTGCTATTGTTAAAGATGTCGCATAAGCATTGTCAGGCAACAACAAACATTGACCATACATAATTACCGAATAAATTAGAGTTGGAATAAAATAGATGATGCATAGAATCCAACTGATGCCGATCAAACGATAGCCTACTTTCGACCGACTTTCTAAACGTAGTCATGCACTTCGAGAACTGGCACACATTCGATCAATGCATGCAAATAAGATACTGCATCGATAACTTAGAAATAGAACATTGATGAGATAAGTTCGTAAACGACAAAACCAAACAAATTGAACGGCTGGATCGATATTCCATACTCCACGAAGAATACGAAGAACCAGACTGAAATTAAGAATGAATATGTTGATAATCGATGCAGATAGGAAATACAAAAGACAAGAATTCGTACGTGATGATCGTTGAGAAAAGATAATGAGATTCAAACAATTACCAATATTACCGAAGATGAAACAAATCGGCAAGAAAACATAATAAAAAGACCATAGAATTGAATTCAAAATGCTCGTGAGATCAACCAACGATGTCGTTGACATCTTCAACTACTTTATTAATATTCTCATGTCTAGATTAGAAATTTCGCACTTGCTTAAAACGAAGAAGAAAAAAATTAATCAACTGACAAAAGCATTTCTCAATTAAGCTTTAAAAATTTCGCCAGAAAATCATGAAAAATTAAATTCATTCTCTCGACGTTTTTTTTTATCAGTGACTTTGTTNATGACATTCATAGAGAAAAGAAAAAGAAANNGAAAAAGCCACATGTTTCTTCCTTTTTGATGACGTCATTTGATATTAAAACTTTCACAACATAGTTGTAAACTGTATTTCCCCGGAAAAAACCCAAAAGGAATCGTTTATAAGTAGCGTTTTTCTCTAGTTTCAGATTAATCGTCATGAGTGTAACATTTAAGCAGCAAAATACGAAAGCATCAGCCACGAAACGGCTGATGAAGTAAGTTTATTTATTTCAAAAAAATGATTCGCAATTCGATTTCATTTATTCAGAGATCTGAGAGAACTCGATAAAACGCCAATACCAGGATTAAATGTTCACTGTCCCGATGAATCGAATCCATTCATCATTCACTGCAATGTATGTTCGTTTTTAAATTTCTTCTTTTGAATGAATAAATTTCTCTTCAGGTTTTAATCAACGATGGTCC
>JGI26530J50255_1002287_pt1 | contig 11352 bp, 8 predicted proteins | sample ThiBiot_500_plan_2_FD_50255 | JGI IMG/M metagenome (IMG submission 50255) | reverse complement strand
TTTTCCTTTGATTCGATTGAATCAATTGATTTTGATTGAATGAATGTTCTAGTGTTTGAAACATCCGTATTTCAAAGTCAGTCAAGATTCATTGGGTGTATCGAGTTCGAATGTATCGGCTATTGCTGATTTTGCACCGACTGGTTCAGCAGGTTCACGAAATTCGAAACAAATATTTGCTGATGATTGGCAAACCGATGGAGTAAATTTCATGTTCGATTTTTACGCTCAAATAAAAACGAAAAATTCAATTTTAGGATAAAACTTCATCGAGTCCAAACGATCTCAATGATTTAGATGCACTCTTAAAACAATACGATCAACCAACAAAATCGAATAATACTCAATCACAAAATTCAACTAAACAAACAGGTGGTTTCTCATTTGATAATTCATCACAACCAACAGCCAAAGTTCCTCTTCCATCTCTTCCCAAATACGAACCTGAATCTCGCAAAGCTAATATTCCATTATTCACAAATCCTGAACAACGTCGTACGTCAATTCTAAAACCAGTCAAAGCATCAGCTGTTGATCAATCGTTCGACATCGATGCTATTCTTCAAGGTCGCTCTGGACCATCGCCAGCAGCAGCTCAAAAACCTTCGAAATTCATTCCACAAATCAGCCCAGTAAAAAATACTCTATTCACAACAACGAAGAAAGATGATGATCTGTCGGATTGGTTGAACGACGATCGGTTTTCACCGAGAATGAATGCGCCCAAAGCGCCAGCAAAAACAACTACTCATTTCGATCCGGATGATTTCTTCGGGAATTCAAGTCCGAAAAATAACAGTCGAGAACAGAACGAAAATCGAGCACCATATCCAACAACGAAAGCATCTGCGAAGCAATATTATTTGGGAAATTCAAGGTATAAGCCAGGTGTTAATCCACGACAGACCGTTCGTCGCGATAGTTTCAATTGGTTTTCAGATCCAACAAATAATNGTAACTCAGCGAGTACGTTTCTTCGTATTTCAGTTAAATACGAAACTTTCATCTGAATTTATCTGTTAGCTCGCGGACCGAAATTAACATCCTACGTACCAACATTTACTGATCAAAGAAAACGTATGAAATCTAATCGATTGTCTTGATTAAACTAGATTTCTTCTTGTTCATTTAGCTTCAATGCAACAACCTTCCACACTGTTTGGCGATTTTACTCGGTAAAATTTGTTAACATTCATTGGTGCGAATTTATACGAACGTTTATTTTTTAGTTATGGTCAATGATCATCTTCGATATTTTCCTATTTCACTTCACGATGAAAGAAAAAAAAACAAAGACATATACATATATATTTTTTTTTCACCTTTATTCTCTTTTGATTTGACAAATTCAACAAAGAATTCTATGGAAACAGTTNGCTCCGTTTGACAGTTGTTTTTCTATAAAATTTTCTTGCATTATATTTCCGATTATCGATGGAAAAAGAATATAATTATATAAGAATAAAGGACGAAACTATTTGTTTAAGAGAAAAAAAGGAGAGTTCATTTGTTGACAAGGCCCGTACTATTTGTTCAGAAACGTGGGAGAGAGAGACAGACATCAAATATTTCTCGGNAAAGAAAAAAAAGAATTCAAATCAATGGATAGCAACACNCTAAGTAGCACGATCTTTTTCTTTTTCTGTTGATTTGAATGTTTTTTTTTGTTCGATGAGTAGATCTTTTGCCAAGTGAAGAAGCTCGAATAAAACGTATTTTATCAAATCCTTCGGTCGAAGGAGTTATTCTGACGAATGAACAAGGTCAACTTGAATACACATCAATGGATAATAATGTAACATTTTTAATTAGTTCAAAATTACATTTCGTTGCAAGCAAAGCTCGAGAAACTGTTCGTGATCTCGATCCAGGCGATGATTTAGTTACACTTCGTATTCGAACAACATCGAAAGAAATGATGATCGTTACACCGTTCGATGGTATTCAAGTTATGGCGATACAAAAGATTACGGCGTCGTCAACGAAACATAACGAGCAGGACGATGATTTTATGGAAAATTTTTAAATCAAAATCAATTTTGTTTATTGCCAAGTAGAAAATACGTATATCACATAAAACAAACAAATCAATCGTATAAAAAACAAAGAATAGTTTTTATTTTGCATGTATAAATATGCTAAAACTATTGNTTTTTCTTTTCTTATAAATTCGATGGTTGTTCGACATTTGTTGTCGGTTGAGTTCCTTGATAAAGTGATTGAATAATCGGTTGAAAATGTTGTCGAACAGCCGTTCGTCGTGTTTTCAATGTCGATGTTATGAAACCATTTTCTTGCGAAAATAATTCCGAATGTAGATGAATATTACGTATTGTTTCATAGAATTTAAATTTATATTCTTTGGCTAAACGTTTTAAATCGTTTAAAATTAAAATTTTCAATTGATTGTCATTACACAAATCTTCAAACGAAAGATCTGTTTGTTGAGTTCGATATTTATCTCGAACATAGTCTTTATCTGGAATAACAATGGCGACAACATTCGATTCCGATGATAAACCATCGACAAAGATTTGTTCAACCCAACGTGAACGAATGTATACATCTTCTAGTCGTTCAGGAGCTACGTATTCGCCTTGATTTAATTTAAATATATGTTTTGTACGATCGATAATACGCAATGCACCAGTTTTTGTCCATTCACCAACATCACCTGTATGCAGCCAACCGCCTTCATCGATTGTTTCACGAGTTTTAGCTTCATCACCGAAGTAACCTTTGAAAACAGCCGGTCCACGTATACAAATCTCTCCTTGATTGTTATCACTTCGATAGTTTGTGTCAGGCACATCGACTAATTTGATTTCAACGGATAACACTGGCGAACCAACAGTTCCACAGGATGTATCAGTCATGTGTGTACTTGTACCTGCAGCTGACGATTCTGTTTGACCGTAACCTTCAACAATCGGAATATCGAGTGCAATACGAAAAAAATGTAGAACTTCAGGTGTAATTGGCGCTGAACCTGTTAGCATGGCGAAAACATCTCCACCGAATAGTTTCTTTATTTTTCGAAAGATTAAACGAGTGAATAATGTCGGTTGATCATTGTGCAAGGCTTGATTAATAAGAAAACTTTTGACTTTACTTCTGCCAACTTCAGACATGATGACATCGTAGACTTTATTCAAAACTCGTGGAACCATGCAGACATTTGTCGGTTTAACAACGGAATAATAAGCAAAGATTTCTTCTGGAACAGGACAATAGGCAACTTGAACACCGTGCAAGAAATTTGATATTAAAACTAAACGTTCGTACAAATGTGCGAGTGGNAAAAATGANCAATGACGATTGGTNGGATCGGCTGAAACATGAGNACGTTCTCGACGATCCATGCTGCCTTTTATNGTCGATAGAATATTCGTATGAGAAAGCATAGCAATTTTCGGTTCACCTNAAAATCAAACAAGACGAAATTATTTCGATGAAATGTCGTCTCTACGAACCAGTTGTTCCACTTGTAAGAATAAATGTTGCCACACTATCCGGATCAACTTCCGGCCGTGGACGAACGTCCGATTGTTGCATAGTTCGTAGAATCGTTGGAATATTTTTAATTTTCTCATTTTCAACACTATCAACAGGATCCATAACAAGAATTTCTTTGAGAAATTTCTTCTCCAACAATTGATCTTTATAACCTTGAATTCGTTCTAACTCATCGATGACTAACACTTCTGCTTGTGTTTTTTCTAATACCGAGAGAATCGTTTCGGTATTATACGTCGTATAAAGAGCAAGAACTATAAATCCATAGTTATAACAAGCATTTTCAACAAATGAATATTCCGGTCGATTGACCGAAATAATCGCAACAACTGATTTCATCGGCGTCAATCGAAGATCAGTCCATAGATGTGAACCAATAAAACGAATACGTTCTAGAGCTATTCCGTAGGATGTCCAATGTAACGGCGAAGCTTCATTTGCTAGATCAACATAGGCAATACATGGTCCATTGTTTGACAATCGATAGCCATTGATAAAAACATCGCCTAATGTTTGAACATTCGGGCAAATCGTTTTATGATGTGTATAGATATCGATATCTTTGTAGAAAGTACATCGACGGATGTGTTCGATGGGATCGATTTCTACGGTTTGATTGTTAAGATCGATTCCATCGTTGTAGTGTCGTTCAATACGCGATTTATATCCGTATGTACCAGCATAGGTAACAGCTGCAGCACCGGCTGCTAATGCAACATAGGTTCCGTAGGATTTCGACGAGCCCGAAGGCATTTTTATTCTGAAAAACAAGAGAAAATAAAAGGTTTATTCATCAACAAAAAGGTGCATAATAATCGTGAATAAATTTTAATGTTTCATCATAGGATAGATATTCTGTTCGATTATTGTAAACATCGATCACTTCGCATCGATTTNGTTCAGTCTAAATAAATGTGCAACAGTTGAATTGACAGAAGAAATTCTTACGGCTCGTTTTCCAAAAGCAATGACAATTGGTATACCAAGTTTTTGACAATCTTTCAAACGATAGCCAATGGTTAAATCCGTACGATCATCGACAAACCATTCGCTATTTTCCAAATTCAACAAACGACCAAGTGTTTTCTCATTTCCATTGCTATCCTCCGGACTACCTTTCTACATATTTCAACTATTCAGCAATTCTATTCCAATCAATGCTCACTTACTTTCGGTGGCAAAACTGCTACTTGATACGGTACAATTCGTCTTGGCCATCGAATATTATTCGATTGTTTCGGCGTCAGAATTTCTACGGCTGCTGCCATTAAACGTGTTACACCGATGCCATAACAGGCCATTGTCAACGGTCTATGAACAAAACAAACAAATTTTGAGGGTGAAATTCAAAATTTTCTGATTACGTTCGGTTTTCTGCACAATCGTCTGTTCCTTCGAATACATTGAATGCTTTCGTATATCGATCTCCAAGAAGAAAACAATGTCCGAGTTCAATCGCCCGATATTCACCTGTGTCAGCATGATCGCACTGAAGCTTCGTTTTCAACGAACCACGATTACACCTAGAATCAAATATGCGTTCGATTCGTTCTTTTTTTTGCGCAAAATATGATAACGAAAGTTCGTTGCTGCTGATAACATGACCTACTTCGAACAAACGATAATCGAATCTTCACCTGCTGGACATAAAGCAAGAAATTCATGATTTAATGATCCACCCATGAGACCGCTATCAGCTGGTACTGAAAATAGGATTTTTCGAATCAACGAGCATTGAAAATCATAGCAAACCTTTGTAGAAATTTAATTCTAATTTTTGAAATATTCGACTGTATGCATCACAGACTTGATCATAAACTTGTCGAGCACATTGCTCATCTCGATGAAAACTATACATATCTGCATAAAATTGATTTGAAAATATTTTTGTTAAACATTTCGACAACAAAAAAACAAGAACCTTTCATAAGAAATTCTTTTGTTCGTAGAAGACCATGCCGATAATTCGGTTCATTACGATATTTCCATGTAATCTAGATTTGCTGATAGTATTAGAATAATCTTCGATTACGAAATTAATCTTATGGATAATTTACCTGGTAGAGAATGAGAGGATAATTACTGCGTGGAAGTGATTTACAAACAGAAGAAACAAGTTTAGTTATCGCTTCTTCATGAGTCTAGAAGAAAGAGAAAGAGACTGAGAAAAGCTTTCGATTGAAAGAATACTGGACTGAGGCAATATTCTTCGTCATGATCTTTGAATTTAAATAGTTCATTATGCATTAAATCCCATCGATCTAGATTTACTCAAAATAAGTGAAGAACTTCAAATTGAAATGATTTCTACCACTCGTTTGCCAGATACTTTTTCGTCCAACAGCTGAAAGCGATAGTTCTTGTCCACCGACAAGATTCATTTCATTTCGAATAATCGCTTGTAATTTTGTTAAAACACGAAAACCTAACGGTAATAACTGCGGAAATCCATGTTCGACACTGTGAACAACGGCTACCTCTTGTAATAACTAAGAATAATCGAATAAATAAATACGAGTTTTCTTTTTTTTAAAAATGAAATTTGTTCTCACGGATTGACTTTGAGCTCGACTGTCTCGTGGAAGACGAANGGGTGTTGGAACAAACATTCGTGAGCGTTGTTGAAGCGCTCGACGAATAGAACTTATGAAAACCATCAGATCTGAAAAAAAAATGAGACTTCTTCTATTTTATCGACGAATGTCAAATGTATTTGTAGATAATGTTGAGATTGTTTTTTCATTTGTAAAAACTGTTTTCGTTATTTTCGATTTCGGACTACCAATCTTTTGTAGCCACATTTTCATTTCCTCAAAGTTCGTTTTTTCTCCTTCCATATGNCCAACAACTGTGTCCATCGCCGTATTTTGTACCCATCCGACAAGATTCAATTGTTTAGCTTTTTCCTGTGTATGTTGACGAAAATAAACATGTTGAACTGTACCGAAAACTTCGAAATCACATGAACNAAATATATTATTTGCGATAGTTGTTGAATTTGAAAGGCAAGTAACTAGTTTTAGAGACACAAAAATCGGTGAATACTTTCAATTTTTATGAATTTTACTTGGCTGTATCAAACAGACACGATTTATAACTTCAAGAAATCGATAAGCACACAAACTACGTGCTAGAACACTCATAATTCGAAATTTATCAAAATTTAGTATTCAGTTTTCGAGAGCAACATAACCATTCGTAGAAATCCTGTAACCTATATAAATAAGTCTATGGCAGATGACGCTGTCTATTGAATTATTTTCTTTTTGTCAAATATTTGTTCTCATATTCCTTCGTTGATTAACTAAACATGTCTGAACTATGTATGATCGTAGCTAATTGCCATGCATCGATTGATGTTATCATTTATTTAGCAACGAAGAAGAACGAACGATTCTTGTATCAAAACAACATGAGAGAAAAGTTCACNGACTGCATTTGTCTACTGTATCATTATCATTGTTTCGGCATCTCTTCTAATTTGAACAACTGGTGCATTNTATGTTTTTGTTATGCATATTCACAGTTAGATATCATATACAATTAGTCATATTACACAAACATAACATCTATAGAGCGTGAATAATTAGATGCTTGCTGATCTTTGGTCAATTCAAGCGATCGAATTAAAACGAATCAATCCTTTCAATATGTTTTTATTGACAGAGTTCATAGATATTTACGTATATATGTACACTGAAAGAGATTAATACATGAAACCTTTTACAATCGAGATTGACAAGTCGATATGCTTGGAAGTATTCTCTTCATATGTAACATGATTAATCGATTCTCTTTTAATTAAACTTTACAGTCGAAAGCAAAAGCAACGCGATTATGCAAACTAGTGTCTATATTCATTGTCATTAAATGATCATAACAAAAGAACGACATTCGTACTCAAGACAAATTGTAATGACTTTCAAGTGGTTGAACATCGCACACACAAGTCCATTTTCTACTCAGACAAATTTCTTCTGTGTTCATCGACAGAATTTNTTCATTCGTTCGTCTGCCTAATCGCTTGAGGTATTATTTATAGACAAAAGAAACACTTATTTTCTCAATTGATCATTTCAAATGTTCTTTTTCGTTTACATCATTTACTGATTTTAATCTGAGCATGGAAACTCAATANACAATATTTCGATTCCATTGAGATTCAATGCATACAAATAAAAAAACGTGCGTGTTAGAAATGACCTTGTCTTCAGAGCCAAAAAGAGTTATTGATGGTCATTTAACAGTCTTCTTATAATCTCATGTTCACATTTTCTTTATACCTAAGGGAATTGAACATGCATACATATTGATTTAACTAAAGAAACATACACAAGCACGCACATTCCATCATATGATGTAACAATCTACAGTTTTATGTCTTCTCACTTTTATCATTTCAATCAATGATAAGAGGATGGGAGAAAAAAAGATGAATTTGTACAAGACAAAGTATCTGACAGAAGAGGGAAAAAAAGAGACAGAGAAAAATGGCACTTGAGTCATAATAATCATCATCAGATTTCAATCACCGGTTATAGAGAATTTGTCAGTTTTGTTCAAAGATAATATTCATTTGTTGGCATGGCATTTCGATAATTAAATGTCGATGTTGAACCTAAAACTTTCTTATATTCATGATCATTCTGAAAGAATCGCGTTTGATATTGNTGTGTACGATGATTGAGTTGATATTTCGTAACTAAATTTCCGTTATTACCAATCGGTGATGATGATGATGTTGATGTTGAATGTATTTCATCGAGATTTGTATCTTTCGAAAGAACAAGATATTTCTCATTCGGACTTAGACGATGTTTGCCATTCAATTGTACGTCCATTTCCGATGAACCATAACAGGAATCATTATACGATGAACTTGTATCGCTTGGATTCGTTGGTGGCTTATATTTCATGTCGAGTATGCCATCGGTAAGTAACGAATGATTCTGAAATGAAAAGAAAATGTGTCTTTTGCAGAAATCAAGAATAAAACATACTTCAGTAAAGCCGATTTGTGTTTTGATTATTTTCGATTGAGATGATTTAATTAATAGACTATGTTTACGATGTCGATGTACAATAAAAATAACTAAACAACAAATAATCATAATGAGAAAAAATATCATTGCAAGAATAATAATTTCAATAGCAAGTTTATAATTTGTTCGCGAGAAGATTTGTTCAAGTGTAAATGAATTCGAATAGAATATTAAACGAACAGTTTCATTGGTTTGTTTCGATGTTGGATATCGATCGTTATCATTAATTGTAACAAATAAATCGAGAATGCCGATACAATAATCATTCGGATCGAAATAAATCGTTCCGTTCGATGAAAATGTTAGATTACATTGAAAATCTCGTTTTCCAAATTCGAATGTAATATGACTCGATGGTGACGAATCACGATCATGAGCAACAAGTGAGATTTCTGTTGTATTTTCGACATTAATATAGATCGAACGTGATTGAACATCGAGCTCAGGCGCGTATTCATTAACTGGTTGAAGGCATATTTCGATTTTACATGTNGAATTCAGCCCATCATGATCTTGAGCACGAGCAATAAACGTTTCACAAGCATTGTTTGTATCATAATCAAGTTGTTGACGAACAAATAATTCGCCTGTTGATGAATTTATATAGAAATTATTCGATTTAATTGAATAAACGATCGGATTTTCATCACGATCAATAGCTTTTATAAAACCAATCGACGTGTTAATNGAACTTGTTTCATTAACTTGATCGAAACGATAAACATTTCGTTCGAATTTCGGTGGATATTCATTTTNATCCAAGATTTTTATATAACAAAAGGTATCTGTATATAATTGAGATGGATAAATTCCATGATCATAAGCTCGAATCGTTAGATTATAATCCGATTTTGTTTCTCGATCGAGTTTAGTTTTTAAAAATAATTCACCTGTTTGATTATTTAGATAAAATAAATGTAAATACTGATTAGTAGTTAATACATAAGTTATTCGACTATTATCGTCTGTATCGGCATCATGAGCGTGAAACTGTATGATTGCTTGATGATAGAAATGTTCTTCTTGAAGAGAAAGATTGTAGGAGATTTGAGAAAATTTCGGAGCTGAATCATTGATATCAGTGATTATTAATTGAAGATGACGTTTTGTTTGATGACGATTACGTAAACCTGAATCTTCGATAATAATAGAAAAATTATACTTTGAAATATGTTCACGATCAAATTTTTGATTTGTATAAATTGAAAACATATTATTTATTGTATTGGTTATATTTAATTTTAAATTCTCATTCGATGTTTCAATCCAACAACGAACTTTACCATTTAAACCTGAATCAAAATCTTCGACAAGTACATGCATTAATAGCGTATTCATTGGNGTTTCTTCACTAATATANAAACTATCATTAACGAATTGAAAATATTCCGACGTACGGATGTTCATGAGAGGTTTATTATCGTTTTCATCTTCGATATTAATTATAATGACAGCATAGACAGGTACGGAGACAGGACCAGAATCTTGTGCNGTTATTGGAATACGATATTCTTTGTATTGTTCGTAATCAAGTTTATTGATAAGAAATAAATCTCCTGTTTGAGGATTTAATTGAAATGTTCGACGAATGATTTCAGATGTTTGAGAACTGAATTTATAAACGATACGAGCATTTTCACCTGAATCATAATCAGTTGCATGAACACGAATTAGAGGTTTTGTTAAAGAAGGACGTATTCCTTCCGATATATTAATTATATAGGGAGTTTGTTGATCAAATATCGGAACATTATCATTAATATCACTGATGAATATACGAATAGAAATTNTTGTTGTCAAATTTCCTTGATCAGAAACTGTCAGTTGTAATTCGTAGAAATCTTTTGTTTCACGATCTAATGATTCAGTTACATTCAAAGCTAAATAAAAATCAGATGAGAACAAACAACAANGCACGCATAAACAAGAAAAATACTTACCGATTTGATTCGAATCGAACGTAATCAATTCAAATGGTGATTTTGTTGTTTTNTTAAGATAATAAATTAATTGTTCATCTTCACCATCTTTATCTGTTGCGCTTGGAATTGGCAAAACATGTCCAACTAGAAGAGAAAAAAGAAATTAATGAGACTCATCAGTTATATTTAAAGTGTTCATTTCAAGACTGTAATTAGCCATCAGAATGTCAGGCATTCGCGTGTAAAAGGTCACCTCTATCTTGTGTAATAAAATACAAACATATACACATACCAGGAACGCCTTCGCTTATGTTCAACGAAATGAATTCAGTTGAAAATTCTGGTCGATATTCGTTGACATCATCAATAGTTAATATTAATGAAATAATATCTCGTGCTTGATTATTATCTTTTAATACAAAGTCCATGTANATTTCACATGGATGACATCGAGAATTTTCACATAATTTTATTCGACAAAATTCTTCACGATCAATTAAACGACTTGTTCGTAGTTTTTGTCCATCGACAAGAAAATATGTTGTATACGGTGAATTGATATTCAAAAATTCAATTGTTTGTTGATAATTAATAGGTACCATATTCTCCAGCGTTGTAATTGTATGATAGAGATCAACATTTTCTTTCACAGTTGCACGATGTTTTAAACGCGAAGAACTTATTGTTAAAATACAGACGAGAAGTACGACGAGACTGATTTGTTGCATTGTATTGCAAAAGAATCTGAAGTAAATATATATGTTTTTGTACCTGTCTTTAAAACAGCATCATTTATGATGTATGTATATTCGATGATCAACAGTGAATGTATGCTCAATAGACGAGAGAAGGAGAAGAAGAAGAAGAAAAAA
>JGI26530J50255_1002234_pt1 | contig 11585 bp, 2 predicted proteins | sample ThiBiot_500_plan_2_FD_50255 | JGI IMG/M metagenome (IMG submission 50255) | reverse complement strand
AAACTTTTCTCCGCCTTTTTCCTTTGTTCTCATTCTCTTTTCAAGTCAACTATTTATTGAACAATACGATGCAGCAGAATCAAAAGGGATGAAGTTATTGATAGGCTATAACATCTTTCGTATTTTCTTTATTATCTATTGTTTACAGCTATTCTTGCCGGCAAAGGAGAAGAAGAACAGCAATTACCATCGTCAACAAATACATCAACATTATTAATCTCTGCTACTTCTCCTTCCACTATTTCTCCTTCTTTCTCTTCTGTTCCTACGACTACTAAAATCGAANCCAATCTTTCATCATCAACTATGAACGATGAACAAGCAACTGCAGATGATTTCAATATTAATTTACAATCACCAGTACATCAACGTCGATTACCATTACCCAATAAATTATCATTCGAACAGAATATAACAAATATGATTGAAAAAGAATCACCATTACTACAATCAGAATTATTAACAGCTGAACATGAATTAACTGTTCTACGTTCACGTTTAGCGGTTAATGAAGGTGTTACAGCTGTTACTGGTTCGATTCTCGCATCATTAAAAGAACAATTCGAACCACATACGACGAAAGTCGATACAGCTACATCTCCACTTGATATCTATAGATATAATTTAATTCAACAATCATNAGCTATTCAAACATCGCCCATAGTTGAAANTCTACCTGAAATACCTGAATCTGTTGAAATACATTATGATGCTCAAACACCCAAGAGTCCGTATCTTGTTGTCAAAGCTAAGAATTCATTTTGGATAGCTCAGTCTGTTCCATTATCTGAAGCTGAAACACAATTGAAAAAATTCTCTTCACCGGTGATGAAACGCGCAACAGTGAAATTACCCAAATCTTTCGATCAAACATTTTTAACTGATAGTGATACTGAAGATGAACAAGTCATTGAAACTAAATCGAAAACAACACTCGAACAACCATTAACTATCGAAAATGTTCGACGATTATCCAAAGAATATGTTCAACAGTTAAAACAAAATGAAACATCATGGTCAACCGAAGCATTGGCACCATCCGTTGCCGATGAACCAACAGGANTAAAAGAAGACGTAGTTGTTACAAACGAAGGTATTTCACCTTCTCCAACAGAACCATTCCTAGCAACAACCAATGAAAAGATACGAGAACAAATATCACCTGAAAATGAACCACACGCGGAATTGAAAGCTATTCGTTCATCATCGGTTTTGACAATTGAAGATCAATGCGAACAATTCGATGATAAAATCGATGAAATTTATTCCATGATCGATTCATTAAAAAGTAATACATTAACAACAACTAAATCAACAAATATTCAAACGAATATTAATCAATTAAAATCAATTATGTCGGAAATGAAACTAAATAAACAAGATGAATTACGTATTGAATATGAATTAGATGAATTAGAAAATCTATTTCGTAAAATTAATGATAATTCAACTAGTCAAATATATACACAAGAAGATTATAGTTTAATCGAATTATTTGAACAGAATGTCAATGAATTACGTCGTATTATGGTGCAAATCAAATCGAAACCATCAGAAATCCAACCAAACACCACCGATGAAGAAGCATTCGTAGGAGAACAAAAATTTTCAACGAGTAATATCGATTGGACACCTGAACAAATGGCTGAATATTTTCATCGTGGTCCCGATGGACAATTGTTACCACAGAAAACGTCTGCACAGCCTCATCTTATACCTGAAAATCCCGTTGTAACTCGTGATGTTTTCTTTGAAGGAGACAAATTTATTCAAGAGAAAAAACAATCTCTTACACATGTTACACATCTTATACCGGAAGATGCACGAATTAGTGCCGATAGTTTCTATGAAGGTGATATACATCGATCATTTTATCATACAGAAGATCATAAAGAAAAACATGTTCAAGAAAAACCACTTATTCCAGAAAGTCCACTTGTTTCCAGTGATGTTTTCTATGAAGGTGATCCGCAACGTTCACTATTTGTTGAACGTTCATCGGTAACTTCCAATGATATCATACAATCACCGCCATCACCACCACCAGCAATTGAAAATCTTCGAGGAATTATGAGTGATTTAATGCTTGCTGCTTCCTGGTCGAAAAAACCAGCAAAACTTGATGAAAAAACAACAAATCCCGATGAAGAAATCATTGTCGAATCATTTATTACGACTGAAGAACATCATCCAATTTCGTCACTAGTTGAAATTGTACATGAAATTGAAAATTATCCATTATCATCGTCCGGTGAACAACTACAACAATCTCATCCAGTTATTCAAATTGAAGAACGTGATACAATATCTCCTTTTACTAATGAATCACCAATTGTTATTCATCGATCGATTATAACTCGTCAAGAAACTGATCGATGGACACAAGACGACAATGTTACGAGTACAGAACCGAGTGTTAGTGATCTTCAACAAAGTAGTGAAGATTGGACGACATCAGAAAGTCAAACTAAAGAAATCTATGGAGAACAATATCGACCCACAAGAAAATTCAGTGATACAACTGCCACTATTGAATCAAAACAAGAAACAGAAGAAGAAGATGTTACAGTCACACAACCAATTCAATCACAAGCTGAACAAGATCATATTGAACGATCATGGAGCACAGACAAAATCATAGAACCATCATTAACAGAACAAGAAGCTGAAGATGAAATTACTCATGAATCATCAGAACCTAGTGATCATGAAGAAGAACATGAACATAAATTAGAACGCACATTAAGTTCTGAAGAAGTTAAAGCTCAAACAATTCAAGATGAAGACGAAATTGCTAGTGAAGAGCAGATTATTAGTCAATCNCCAGTACCCAGTGAACATGAAGAACATGANATCGTTCGTCAACAAAGTATCGAACAGTCTCCAACTATTGAACAAATACCCATNTCATCGACACAATCAGTCGAAGAAGAAGAAGAACTTGCATTTGAACATCAACCAAGTTTCGAACAAATTACAGTTAAAACAATTGAAGAACCAGAAGTTCATTTCGAAAAAGTACCTAGCGAAGAAGAACTTACATTTGAACATCAACCAAGTTTCGAACAAGTCACAATTAAAACAACTGAACAACAGGAAGAAAAACTTCAACAATCGCCAACTATTGAGGAAATGCATACTGCGTCATTTTATGTCGTCGAAGACGATGAATATGAACAGGAAGATCAAATTAAACTGCCAAAAACACCTAGCGAAAAAGAAGAAGAAGATAATGAACCAAAATTAGAACGAGAGCCTAGTTTTGAACAAGTTGTATCTGAAACAACTCAACATAAAGACGAGTCTGATCAATCACCAACTATTGAGNCATTGCCTATTATATCTTCACCAACTGTCGAAAAAGACGTTGTTGAACATAGTCAGATAATTACACCTGATCAAGAAGTTGATCAATATGAAATAATTCAAACAAATGAATATTCAGATAAAACTCAACAATCACNAACAATCAAAGAAGAAACACTTCCTGAAGATGTTGAATCATCTGAATTTACAGAACATGATGAAGAGCAACCACAAATACAACTACAAAGAACACCTAGCGAAGAGAAAGTCACTGCAATATCTGCAGAACCAAGTGAACATGAAGATGAACAACTCGAACAATTATCAACAACCGAAGAAATACCTCTTGTATCTTCTCATTTTACTGAAGATGAACAACAAGAACAAACGACATCTCCTGGAATTGAACAATTGCCCATTACTTCGGAAGATGTTACTGAGAAGGAAATAAAACTACCGCGAACACCTAGTGAAGAGAAGGTCACTGCAATATCTGCAGAACCAAGCGAACATGAAGATGACCAACAAGAACAATTTGAATATAAATCGGAGCGTCAACCAAGTGTTGAACAAATAATATCTCCTACAACCGAACAATTACTCATTACTTCTAAAGATATTACTGAAGAGGAAGTAAAACTATCTCGAACACCTAGCCACGAAGAAATTGTTAAACAATTACCTCAATCAAGCGAACATGAGGACAAATTAGAACAATCATCTTTCATCGAAGAAGGTGAAGAAGAACTTAAGTCTGTCACAAGATCATCTGTACCGAGTGAACATGAAGAACAACTACAACAATCACCGACTATCGAACAAATTCCAATTACGTCAAGTCACGTCATTGAAGATGAAGAACTTAAAACCCATAGTTTAGAAGAAGAAGAATCATTCAAACATCAACTTAGTTCTGAACAAGTTGTTCCTGAAACAATTGAACTGGAAGATCAATTTGAAGCAGAACCCGAAGTTAGATCAGAAAGATCATTAAGCAGTGAAAAAGTCGCCAAGAAATCACCACAACACAGTGATAATGAAGATGAATTTCTACATATTACTGAACAAGAACGACAATCTGAACGTGAACTTGAACGAAAGCTAAGCTCTGGAAAAATTAGTGTTAAATCAGATCAAGGCGGCTATCATGAAGAAGAAGAAGACACTACCGAACATGTAGTCACCAATGAACCTGAACAATCACTGTCAGGCGATGATAAAGAAACTGTGATTGTTTCTCATGAAGACATACAAGAAGATCAATCATCTACTACAAACGAAAAAGCTGTTATTCATGAACAACCAATCGAACATGATGATGACGATGATGTTGTTGCTGAATCTAGCCAATTACCAAAAACTCCCGACATCCAAACAACTATTAGTTCATTAGCTAAGGAACAACAAGAACACGAAGTNGAAACTCTATTCAATACTGTGAAATTTATCGTATCGTCTGCACCTTCATCATCAGAAGAAGAAAGGGAATCCTATGTTCAAGAATTCGAACAAAAATATCATGAACAACAATATCAACTAGCTCAGCATCAACAAGCAGTAGATCAATCGCGATTCACTCAAACAAATGAGGAGAAAGAAGACGACGAACAACATCAATATGAAAGACCTTTNAGTACAGGACAAGTTGGACTTAATTTCTCTCAACAGGATGAAACTGAAAACGATGTTCAAACTCCAGAAAANGTACAACTACACCCATTTGAAACTACTATTAGTCATGATGAATCAACAGGCGATTTTGAACGAGAAATAAGCAATGAAAGTTTTAGCAATCTTGAAACATCGTCATATCAAGGCAAACAAGAGGGTGANGATGATGATGATGATCAAAATAAGCCATTGAAACGTTCCGAAGATTGGACACAATCTGACTTTCAACGAAAAGAAATCTACGGCAATCAATATCGACCCAGTCAATACAGTGTCGAATCACCTGAATTAGAAACTCAGATTTCATCGGAACAAGAAAAACCTGTCGAACAACAATCACCAATTATATCTCATATTCAACGTTCAAGTATCATATCACGTACGATTGCATCGTATCGAGATGACGAAGAAGTAGAAGATCAAGAAGAAAGTGAATTTCGACCAACACATCTCGATATATCCGTACCAAATGAGCCTATTCAAACACCAGATACAGAAACTCTTCTCTCATCGACTGAACAATACGAACAAGCACTTCAGGAAACATCGACAAACATGATCGATCAAATTCTTGACGATGCCGTTCGAGAAACGGCTGACCAAGAACAAAACTATTCACTTTATCAAGCTGCAACAGATATTGTCAATNATGTTATTGATAATCTTTACACAAAATATGATGATGAAATAGTTTCCTCACAACGCGAAGAAGCAACAAGTGCTGATGTATCAATCAGTGATTTAACAGATTGGTCGTCGTTAGTTAAAAATGTTCCCGATGTTACAGTTGAAGAAAAACCACAAGATGAATCGTTGGTATCGGATGACGAAGAAAAAGAAAAAGAAGATAAAGTGTTTGATATTATTACATCAAAAACNACCGAACAATTAGGCGATCTCGTTGGAGAATTGCAAGAACTCGACGAACAAATCAATGAAAGTTCTAGTTTGGCTCATTCAAAATCATATTCATCATCGTCATCATTATCGGACAATGATGAAATTCATCATTATGATTTACATGCACACGAAACGAAAATAACAACAACAACAACAACAGATACACTAGCTCAAGATATTATTGAATATCGTCGTGATTCTCAAGCCTCTCTATCAGAGACTCATTCGCATCATATTGAACGACGACCATCAAGTCCACCAAGTTCACCCGTCACAAAACAAGATTTCGTTCAAATAACATATTCATCGATGAATGATGTCGATGAAGTTCAACAACAATTGCAAGATGAACTTGAAGAAACACAAGTTTTACAAAGTTTGATCGATACAATTATTAAAGAAGCTCAAGAACAAGTACAAGGCGAAGTAAGTGTTATGAAGAATCGTTCTTGAGATTATTGACTTCTGTTTCTCATTTAGTCGGTCAATGTTCAACAATCGACAACAAAACTTGTTCCAACTATTGTTGTTGAACAACGACGTGGCCCGTTTATTCAATCATCAGCAACGAGTATATCCGATGATTTAGATCATTCACATGAAGATAGTACTGGCGATCGAACAAGTGAATTAGCTGCTCAACTTGATTATCTTCGACGTATGTCACGTTATGAAAGTTTAATGGATGAACAACGGCAACAACAACAATCACATATCGAAGAAACATTAGATACGTCGTTATCTACTCTTGTATCGAATGAAAATGAAAATGAANTACTTTCGTCGAATTATTTAACTATGGTTCGTGAAGAACCACAATCAATTGTTGAACATGAACAACAAGACGAAAACAAAGATGATGATGATGAAGATNAAGACGAAAATGAAGAGAAAAAATCAAAACGTAAAAGTTCAACAGATGATCATAAATCATTATCAGAACATCACGATTCCGATGACGATGATGATGATAATGATCATAAAGGTGATCGACCAATTGTATCTTCTGATACCACTCAAACAATTCAAAGCGAAAGTTCAACAAATCAACAACAAACTGAACAATCCACTGAATCTCAGCAACAACAACAACAATCAATGGAAATGAGTCGTGATTCAATTAATGAATTAATGATAATGAGTCAAGATTCTCTCAAACAAAATTTATCAGATTCACTTGATTCTGATCAAGAACTCAAATTTCTCAATTCAGACGATGTTCAATTACCTTCAAACGATGCAGATGATTTCATCTTACATGAACATACCGATGAACCAACGCCAAGTCGAATGATGACAAAATACGATGATGATGATGATGANAACAATTTGGATTCACCTAGCAAACAATATCCATTAATATCCAATGAAATTGAAATCGGTCAATTGCCAGTCATACATGCACGACGTACAGCTAGTGAAAATAGTTTGTTTAGTACGTCATCATCGTCGGCACCGATGTATGAAAGTCATTCATTATCTGTCTCTTGTTTAGCTGATAAAGACGATTTAACACCATCGAATGATTATATTGATTATCAACAACAGATGTTAAATGATGAAACCCAAAAAAATCAACAAATCTATCGTGAAACAACACGACAAGACGAGAATGAAGATACTCTCGAATATCCAAGGACATCGTCGCCTGTATCATCGAGCACAGGATTTCTCGATCGTGTCAAAGCATTTGTTAGTAAACCCGTTGAAATTGTTCAAGAAGCTATGGAAAATCGTCGTAAACAACGTTCAACAACATCATTGAATAGTAATTCTGATATCAATGAACAAGTAACAACTCACGAGAATGAACCCATTGTTTCAATGATACATCATCATCATCATCACCACAACAACATTTTCATTCAGCTTACGATTTACATGATGATGATAAATTAAAAATTATTCGTAGTCCAGAATTATACAATATGGACGATGTGAATACAAACGATCAACATACGCTACAATCAAATTTACACATACAAAATCGTGCTCAATCCGAATCAGCATTAGTCACGAACGATATGAAACATCAAAGTTTGAAAACAACAAGTAACGAAGCGTCCGAAGAATTCTTACCAACAATATCGAAAGATAATTCATTGGAATTTATGCATCATCATCATGTTCAACAACAACGACATTCAACACCGTATGATGATGTCATGGAAAAAGAATCAAGTCCTGAACATTCGGAATCATCGAATTTGCCTGCAGCAGCTTTTTCTGATACATTCGAACCGACAAGTAGTTGTCAACGGCCATTAGCACTTAGTGTACCTGGTCAACAACCACATTCGAACGAAACAATGACCGAAGAAGAATTTCATAATTTAGCTGCAAATTATGTTAATCAAGTTTTGCATGATGTTGTTGTACAAATGACCGGTGGTGAACATGAAGATTCATCTCAAAGTAATCGAAGTGAACAATTATTAGATAATAATGCAACAAGTTCAGATGATGACGAAGATGTTCTTCGCGAAGAAGACGAAGATGAACAACGACAAAGTCAAATTCCAACTGATACAAGTTCATTTGGTATCAATGATCGATATAGTGCCGATGAATCATCGAACACGCATGAACATTCAGCTGATGAAGATGCATCGGCTCGTTCATCCTTAACAACAACGCCAACAAAAACATCACGATATCGACCTCCAGCTGATATCGAAGAAGTCAGTAATGAATTAACACCAACTACACTCGCTCCATCAGCATCATTCGGTCAAGATGGTTCACAATCAGATACAGGAACCTATTTCAGTGTGAAATCACCATCAACATTAGATCATACGGAAACACATAGTACATACACAACTGCCGATGAAGAACGACTCACTCTTCAACCGCCAACACAATCAAATTCAAGTCAATATCTAACAGCAAATGATGAAACGCCGAATGCTCTTACATCGGACGATAATGAATATGCTGACGAAAGTGGTACAATTAATTATGATCATGATGATTCAAGTTCAGATGAAAAACATTCACATCAAATACATTCGCAGAATTCATCGATTATAACAGAAAAAACGATGGAAGAAAAATATTCAGGCGAAGGCGAAGAAAGTGGTGATAAAGACGACGAAGTTTCTCATCGACGAAAACGTTCGAGTGAACATCGTCTTTCAACATCAAACGATTCAGCAACAAATACACACGAATCAAATCCATCGAAAACTGTTTCATTTAAATTAGATTTCAATGAAGTACATCTTCGTTCGCCACGTTCATCATCAAGTGGTGCGTCGAATTATCTTCGTCAAGAAAGTACCGATTCGCCAATTCTTGATGTCAACGATAAATCAATTACGAAAACATTACAAGATGATATACTTCGAACAAATCTCGAAACTTTTAAACATGATTTCGAGCTAAACGATCAACCGTATCCATTAGCATCGACACCAACAACAACAACAACAACCGAAATAGTTCAATCAACAGAAAAACCATCGTGCAATTCAGATTATGATGCTGGCAGTGAAAGTGATCGTGATTCATCATTAGCACAATCATTGAAATCAACAATTCATGTTGAATTAAACGATGTTTATAATGATAAAGAATCATTAATCGATAAAATAAAAATGAAATTCGAACGATCATTAGATCGTCTCGTTGAAAGAACTCTTGCCGGAGATGATCAAACAAATAAATCCGATATTATTTCGCCATTTACCGATCAAAGTCTCAATCAATCATTGCCAACAACTGATCAACGAACTAAAATAGTTCATTCACATAGTGAACAATTTCTGCAAGCTTGTCCAGATGAACTTGATTACGGTACATTACAACGATTTAGTTCGGATAGTTGTATTATTATTCGTGTACCTGAACAATATACACCATCGTCAACACTGTTTTTCGATCAATTAAAGCCCGATCAAACAGAACAAAAAACTACATCCAATCAAGAAACATCTGCATTTAGTTACTATACAAAACAACAACAACAACCACAACCATCGAGTAGTCCAATAGAAATGTTAAATTCAGTGAATGAATTAATTGAAAATATCTCACCAATTCATCGACATACGCCACGTTCATTAGATGATTCGTCGATTGAATTGGGTGAACGTGATATGAACGATATGTCCGATGAATTTGTTCTTGTTAAAAATCTTTCTCCAACAACACCAAACAAAGAAGTTAAAAATGATACACCATCGAATTCATCGACAAGTTCATCGGACAAACATGAAAGTCCGGATCTTATCGATATACTTCAACATCAATGTGATTATCCGCCATTAGACACCGGTTTTGATTTACGTGCCGGTACAACATTAGAAACTGTCTATGAAAGTCCAGAATTGCATCAAGATGAATTGAAATCCGCTGTAAGCACATTGAGTTTAACAACGAGTGAACTCAATCGACCGTTATCGGCCGAACATAATTCATCGAATACACCGAATACCGATGATTCATTAATGGAATTCGAACGTATCGAAATGGAACTATTAAAAAATGGATCACAATCGAATATTATTGAAGCAGCACGTGAAGTTCAATCATCTGTCGATAATCTTATTCAACAACATCAAGAAACCGATAATAATAATAAAGTTGAATCATTTATTGAAAAACATTTTTCATCATTTGAAAATGATGTTCAACATGTAGTCACTGATATTCTTGATACAGCAAGTGATTTAACAAATTCAATATCATCACAATCAGATGCAACAACTGTCATTTCCAAATCACAACGTCATTCAATCGATGATGATTTTGTTCAAGTAACACATGATGATTTCAAAGCGGACGAGAAACATTTATTCTCATCCGATGATGATTTACTTCCTCATCAAACGCCATTATCTAGTCAAGATAAACGTCGTTCATCGGCGCCATCCAATGAACCTCTTACACGACGTATTAAAACACCATCATCGAGTTCATCATCATCGTCATCATTTTCTTCGACATCAAGATCTGTGATCTATAATCAACAACATTCATCTTCCTATTTGCCTCAACAACGTACTCTTCACGCTGAAACTGATCTCACTAGTTTCAAAGAAAAGAAACAAACACAATCAGCCACTGATTTACCGTTTCTACCGCCGTTTGTTTCAAATCCAATGCGACCAGCAAAAAAGCAATCATCATCTGCTTCATCGACGCCTTCAGTTTCTCAAAATGATCTCTCGTCTAATAGCAATGCAACTAATAATAACAATAATAATAATAATAATACTTCGTCGAAAAAAACTCATTCACATCCCGGTTCGTTAGGAGGTAGTCAACTACCTCCTCGATCATCAACATTAACGAAAGAAGGACTATCTCCTTCTCAAACCACATCTACACCTCATTCTTCTTCTTCTTCTCTTCATCATTCCGACGATTGCTATTGCGCAGATTCAGCTACAACTAGTCAACAATAAGAATTCTTTTCAAGTGGTAAACATCTCTCTCTCTATGTATTTCGTCAAACTCCTTCATCTTCTTCTTTTCGTGTTCATTCATAATTACTAATGCTTGCATGTAAACGTGTTTGTTTGCTGTTATTAATATTGCATTACTAAAACACAAACTTTTTCTATTCAACAATTAAAACAACTCAAGATATTTCTATTTCTAGGTCAATATTATTCGTATTAATGATTTTACCGACAACAATGATCTCCACGTATTCATAGATTTGAACATTTTCGATTGACTTTTCTTTTTCTCTCTCTCTC
>JGI26530J50255_1002216_pt1 | contig 11644 bp, 7 predicted proteins | sample ThiBiot_500_plan_2_FD_50255 | JGI IMG/M metagenome (IMG submission 50255) | reverse complement strand
TTTTTTTATAAACCAGTAGGAAATATTTGTAATATTTATAATAAAAATATGAAAATAAATGAAAAATATCTTTTTTTTTATTTATTTACTCTATTATTTTGAAATCCGTTCAATAGATATGCAACACCTTGATCACTTATTTGAATATGATGAGCAATCAATTTTTCAATTGTCTACATATATTAAAACAATATTTATCTTAATTTTTATAAATATATATTGTCAATGTCTGATAAAAAGATATTTTCAATTGATATCAGAAAAANATATATTATTTTACTTGATTATTGCATAAGAAATTTNCTAGATATTGTATTCCTTTATCGCCAATTTTATTTTCCTNAAAGTCAAGTATTTTGATTGTCTAAATTGATTTTCGTAAAAGAAAAATCAAATATTGACAGTATTCGTTTTTAANGCATAAGAGAAATATTCTATGGGTTCATCATTAATATCATTATATTGAAGATTTACTGTATTAATTGTCTGTAATAAAAATCGATAATGAAAAATTTTTTTTTAACTATACGATATCTTTTATATAATTGAGTCATTATATTCAAGAACTAATTCCAGGAAACCCAGAATCGAATGATACATTCGAATGGCCCCGATTTGTACGATTATGTCGACAGAATATTACGACATATCCTCATGTTTGTCGTCGAGATGGATTCAAAGGTTCAATATGCAATAATGCTGAAAAGGTATTGCATTGCAATGAACGACCACAAATGAAAAATTTTAACGGGAGAAGACCAATTCAAATATGTGTCAAGAGTACAATCATGGCCGGTAAACTCGAATCGTCGATTCGCGGCGTCTACGTGATCCGTGCATCTTGATCACGATTGTTTTCTCTTTTTTGTTTGTTTGTTTTTTTTTCTTATCTCATCTTAATCAGTTTGTTGAAAGTATCCAATAAATACATTTTATTGATCGATCATTGATTCGATCTGATGAAGATTTGCCTAGTCTGACTATCAACTAAAACCGATTGATATTCTATTTGAATGAATCTCTGGAAAATAGTTGTGAAAAAACAAGAACAAATACAGTCAAACCTCTCTAATGTGAACACTATCGGNACTGACCAAAAGTGTTCACTACGAGAGGTTTGACTGTAAAGACAAAAAANTCCAAAGTACATNTGTGACTGAAACGAGTTGGNATACGAAAAAGAATTCCATTGAGTACGAGGAGGAAGCTTTCACACAATACTATTCCAATGAAGCACATTCATTTTTGTTTGTTTTTCATAATTTTGTGACAAGTGTGAATTGATTCATATATGAAAAACAAATGTGTTATTATTTTATTGAGTTTAAATAAAATGANAAAACAAAACACATAAAAATGATTGCTAAATTGATTAAAAAAAGAAGAATGAGAACACCTTTTTTCAATGATCCTACACACATACATCTGATTACTATTGTTCGATGATGACAATGCATATAAATTAATTGTTAACAATATTTCAATAATGTCCTAAGTGTACATGCTTGAAGACAACAATCACCGACCAATGTGTCATTGAATTCTAAATGAACGAATGTTTTGTTTGGCAATGAGAAAGAAAAATATAATTGAACGCATACGTGTATTGTCAGTAATCGAAACAGTATGTGAAAAAGGATCATCTTCGATGTTTAAGTGTCGTTTTGATAGTGATGATGATGAGGAAGAAGCAGAAGATTTAATTCCACTTTTCATTATTAATTGTCTTGCTCTCGTACAGATCATATCTAACATACGAATCAAAGGTGGTCCGCAAAGTTTTATTCTAGCTGGTTTACGTGTCGATTGTTTTCGTTGAGATTCAGTAACATTTTGTCCATTCACAAATGATATCATAAGAATAATCACAAGAAGAAAGACAAAAAAAGAATTTTTTCTTATTGATGATGATGATGTGTGAAACATTGTTGCTGATCGATATGATGGAGATGAACAATATTACTAGTGAACGCAGATGTTAAGTACACGTTCACTATTGTTAATCTCAACCATCGATAGTAAACAAAAATTTCATTTCGAATGTGCTTATATATATATATATCGATAGAACAAAGCTCGTTTCCCTTACTTTATGAAAATTATAAAATAATAAATCTAGGCTTCTCTCTCTTCTCTTCTCTTTTCTTTGCTTTTCTTTCTTCTTTTTATCAAACACAAGTATATCTCAACCGGATATGCGTATGAAAAGAATAAATAAACAAATCTTAATGTATGCATTGAGATTAAAAACTAATCGAATTTCTTATCAAATGCAAAATCNTTTTTTTTTCATTATCTAAAGTTGTCTGTTTTCTTTTTCTGTTTATTGCATAAAGATATAGAAAAACTAATAATAATATACATATTTCGAAATATAAAAAGAAAGATGACNATTACAAATAAGCTGCCCAACCGATGAACATCTGACATAATAATTCATTACTTGTTGCTTGCTAAACAAACAAAAATTCATTAAATATGTGAATTCGAATTCGTTTTTTCGACATACTCGAATCAAATGATCGACTTGTCCTTCGACTGATAANGGCAAAACAACACGTTTGCCGGTTAATTCATCTGTACAATAGCCTCTGACACGTTCCAAAATATTTCTCACATGTGTTTGAGCTTTAATATTAACGACTTCGCCACCTTCGATCTGTTGTTTTTTCATATTGGCAACTTCTTCTCGTGTAGCTGATTTCCATTCGACTAATGGATCNTAAATAAATGTTTTTAAAACTGATACAAGTAGTTCACGTTCATTTCGAATTAAATGTAAGATGATTTCACATGTTTTACGAAAAACACCTTCAACACCTAATGAACCCATACCATCGACGATATTATGTGTCAAACGAAATGGAACTTTTTCAGGAATTTCAAAGGTTAATCCTGCAAACACACACGTACAAATCGAAAATTTGTCTTTGTTCTATTTTTTATGAAAATTTTACCTTTGTTAAATAAACAATTAAAATCTACATGAACAGTTTCACCTGTACATGTATCGAGAAGAATATTTTCACAATGTCGATCGCCTAAGCCCATGATATAGCCAATCATTGACATGACAGCAGTCGAACGAACGAAATTCATTCGACTTATGTACCAACGATTCGGATCGGGATAAGCAGCGAAGAAATACTGATGAAAGACAGGTGGTTGATGAAATGCCAATAATTTCAAAAAATCCTAGAAACGAACGATTTCCGTTGTTCAAAAAACAAAAAAATTCACAATCAAATCTTACATTGTATCGAGCTTCTTTAGATTTATCTTTACTATTTCCGTAGACTTTAATTTCTCGATTGGACACTTCCGAGAAGTTCGAACTTCGTTGTCGATAGAATTTCGTGACTAACGAACGGAATGTACATAGATTTGGTAGCCATTCGATGAGACCACATCGTTCGTTGATTGGATAAACGGCGTACGTGCGAATATTTAATTGTCGACGACGTGTTTCGCTATTTTTCTTCATACATTTGTTGAACAAATGACAGAAATCAAGACAACGAGAATCCACACGAAGATCATCTTGAGATTTACACAGGAATGGATATAATTGACCGTCACTACCGCGAATAACGATCTTTTTCGGACGTTGTAACGACGAGAGAACTTCAATNGTATCTTCGAAACTATGAATTGTCACAACAGCATCAGGAAATGGTTGGTGTCGCGCATCGTAGTATGTTTTCGATGGAACTTTACTAATCGTGCCTGTTGTTGAATTCTTTTTCGATGTCGTCGGTCGTCCGAGTACGCCTTGTTTACTCGACATNGNCGTTAATTTAGCTGCTGCATCCGAAGGTAAATCGACGTTCATCGCCTGTTGATGTTGTTGTTGCAAATGTGTCGAAAGAGAAAATCGTACAGGCGGTGGTGGTAAACAAACTTGCATTTGCGATTGAATTGGAATGAGAATCGGACATGACGATTGATTGGCGTACGAACGTTTGAATGATTTAAATTGAGCCGAGAGACTGATTTTATTCTGTCCGTAGGTAACTGCATGCATGCAGAGTGTATCGAGCTGTTTGATGAGAACGGTTGCTTCGACAACGAAATCTTTGAGTCCGGGTTCGATATTTGCGGCTTCATTCCAAATAGCAATGCAACGATCACGTCGCATACTATTCGATGAACCGTAGAGATTAATCATCATCCAAAGAGTTTGCTGAGGAAAAGCAGCAAACACTTGTGTAATTATTGAATTCAATGCTTTCGAAGTCATGTCTTCACTGTGACAAATACGTGAGACCATATAAGGAAAAGCAGCGAGAAAGATATAGGGTGGCACACGTGTTGTCCACGATGAAACTTCTCGAGTGATTTCAGAAAGTTTAGCTTGACCATGTTGTTTGATTTGTGCTGCATCGGGCAGACTTGCAGCAGCTTGTGTTAGTGTTTGTTGTTTTCTTGATGTTGCCGTTTGGGCTGGTTTAATAAANGGAACAAGATCCGAGGCAAAATCCAACCACATGGTTAACGAACGTGTTAACGATTGAAAAATAAATTCACAACCGTATTTCAATGATCGACAATAGGTATTCACAGCTAAACGTAGATATTCCATCATACGTAGTTTATTTTCTAATGAAAGACCCGATGAGGAAATGAAATTGTTTGTTGTTGTTGTTGAATTCGAATTCGATGATGTTGGATCGGATTCGATACATGATGATAGAAGTGTATCATAGAATTGTGCTAAATAGAAATGTGTTTCTTCCCAATGTGGTGCTGCTTCTTGTGCTTGTTTGTACATTTCAAAGACGGTCTCATGTGGTGAATTCTGTTCGCTATATCGAGCTAATAATAACCAAACTTGTGCTTTTAAATCAGCAGATATTGACAACGAATGATGTTCGGTTGTTGTGGTTGTTGTCGATGGACGATTATCTAATAATTCGATTTTCTTCTGTTTTAAACTCATTAAAGCTCGATCTTTTTCTCCTTTATCCCACATCGATTGTGCACGTTCGATAACAACTTCAATCGGATGCGATTGATTTGCTTTCATTAATGATCCAATAGCTGCTAGAGAATTATTTTGCGCACGAGCTATACGTGCACTATGCAGCCAACATTCACCGATTTCCGATGCATGTGTTTGACTTTCATCGAGCATAAGCAATGTTCGTCTCAATGCTAATGATGGTTCGATAAATTGACTATTCGGTGGAAGAAGAGCGTGTCGTTGCGACCAAATATCATCGTTTTCGATAATACAGATCGATTCATCTCCGATTTCATGAAAGATATGTTTCATTGAGAAATATTCGAGATCTTTAAGCAAATGCAATTTAGCTATATAATCGTACGCTCGTTCNTAGGATCCAACTTCCATGCTAGCAGCTGATATTGGTCCCATGAGAGAATTATAAGCGACACGAAGTTCAGATGTAAATTGTTGATGATTTTGTTTTTTTGCTTGACAAAGAATTCTTCCNACATATTCTTCGAATTGTTTCGAAACATTTAAATCATGTAGAATATTCATTTTTGATGTTTCAGTATGTTGTTCGAAATTTAAATTCTCTTCTTTCTGTGAACAAAATTTATCCAAGAGATTCCATTTCGATAGTTTCCAAGCAGCTTCAATACGCAATGGATTTAACATATTAATCCACGTTGGATATTGAACAATAATGCCTGTCGATTGATCAATTGTATGTTGAAATTGTTGTTGAGTTAAAAGATTATTCAAATAGCCAAGATACAAATGAAGATTTGTTTGATTTAATTCATTGATTTCAAGAACATTTTCATAGGCAACAATCGCCTCATCGATCTGTCCCGTGAGTTCATACGAAAGAATCTCTTCATAAATATCCGTTCGTGGATTTTCTATTTGTCTCGGCGTCATATCTCGAATAGCAACTAACCCGTGTGCCGAATCTCGATCATTTAAACGATGAAATAATTTCAAAAGAAATTCACTATGATTTAAAATGTTCATCTGTTGATCAGACGATGAATACATTTCAAAATGTCGATACGCACGAGTGTAATGATCATATTTAAACGCAATACGTGCCAATGAAAGATCAGTATGTAATAAACGTATGTACTCACGAACACGTGTAATACCGAGATTGTTCCANGTACCNTCTTGAATGTTCAACGGGTCGGTTGTTGTCGATGGTTGTTGACGTTTACGTTGTCGAGCTTGTTCATTAGGATCGATTGTGATTAATGATGAAAATAAAACAAGAAAATCGATTAATGTGAAAATAATTTGCGCAATTTGATGGAGAACATCCGATGATGGATTGTTTTCATTGAAATCATATTGATTACTGTAGGAGACGAGAGCTTTGATTTCTTTGTCTAAAACATCTTGACCGAGATTTTCACCGATTAAATGAAGAATTATATACGGTAATAGGAAAGCTCCAATTGAACTATTAAATCTNACAGCAAACAGACACGAATGAAATAAATGATAGTAATTATTCGTTGGCAAATGTTGAATTAAATAGGGAACATATTGAGTTAACCATTGTTCNTAGGTTTTAATTGTTAATTGTTTAAGAATGGCATCTTGAGATTTATTTCCTTTGAGATTTGTTTCATCAGTGAGAACGTATTTCGATGTTCGTAATGGTTTGAAAAGATCCTGTTGTTCTTGACTTAATTTACTCCATAATTGTTGATTGGGCTTTTGTTTTTCATTTTCATCCGACAGATTTAAATTATAGAATTTCAAACATTCTTGAATTGCATAGGAAATCGTGTCTTGTTGTCGAACTTGATCAGCAGCGAGAAAAGCTCGTGTCAATTCAGCGAACAATTCTAATGCAAATTCTTGTGAATAGAAATTGAAATAGGCACGTTTGAGATCGTCATTATTTATTTCTGAATTGGAATTCGAAAGTAAACGATTGATTAATGATGTTGATGAGGCAATTTTCGAGTAGAATTTACGAAATTCAATACGTCCCGGATCGATTGCGCCGATTTCACCGAGACAATCGATTGCAATAAAACGAATATTACCGTTCGAATCATTCGACCGNTCGAGAAGAGTTAAAATCAGTCGAGTAATGATCGACGGAACTGTATCACGTGAAAGACACATTTGTAATAAATGTGAACGATTCGTTTTGAGAAGATTTTGAAGGTAATTCAATGCGTGTAAACGAATATCAACCATATCGAAATTGAGTAATGTAATTAAACGTTGAAAATTCTTTTCCAGAATCGAACGTTCATCGGTCGAAACTTGATTTTGATTGTTTGTTGTTTCGAGATGAAGTTTTTTACATTTGAGTAATTTTGATTTGATTTTATCCATTTGATCCAACTGTGGAATGAGAATTAAATCATCGGTGATCAATGCNATTTGTTGATTGGANATATTATTCAACATTAAGAGAATTAGATCTTGAAAATGGGCACTATTGATTTCATGAAATGGTAATAATGATGCAATTAATTGCAAAATCATCGCTGATAGTATATCGACATTTGTACTTANATGACGAATAAATTCAGACCAAAGATTGAACACAATGAGACTCAATTCAGATGAACATTGAAGTGCTAAACGAAGTGATCGAAGAAGTTTAACACGTGTTGCTACAATTTGAGATGATTCCATTAATTTCAAAACTTCAATTAAACTCAACAGAACACGTCGTTTCGAATGTAACGGCATATTATTTGTCAATAATTCCGTTTCAAAATCACAAAGAATGCCTAATAATTTCGATTGTAAAGCTTTATAAACACAACTTTCACTGACAACATGTGAATAATCTTTATTTGCCGGCACCGTCACTCCATCGAGAATGCCAACAGCCATCTGTAGACCTTTCATGACATGTTCTCGATGTGTACTGATATAGAGTAACAATTTACTAAAGATCGGCGGGCCACCGAACCGAAAAACTGCGGCCAGATCAGCGCCGGCTTCTTGTTCAATGAATTCATTGACTTCATTGACTCGATTGATTGAATAATCGCCGATTTGATTGCTCAATCGAACATGTCGCCAAACATGAGAATAGATCGCGGGAAATGCATCGAAAATAACTTTTTTCTTCGACATTTTAACAGCCGTTCGAATATGTTGAACGACTCGACTGGCATTCAACGAACGTTCTTCAACAATCCACGGTAAGAGATCAGGTAGAATTCGTTTTAAATACGTATTAAACGAACTACCGTTCTGTTGCATCATACTGAATAACAAATGTAAATGACGAAGACAAATATCCGATGGTTGCTCGCTATTTAATAATAATGATTGNGCAATTAAACGATAGAAACTATCGGTATGCTGTTGAACAATCGATGTTAGATCGATTTTTTCATGGATTGTAAGAAAATTTCGATTCGAACTGGTTTCAATTGAATCATTTCGATTTTGGAGATATTCATCTTTTGCAATATTCATCAATTCAATTTGTGATGTATGTTGAAATGCTGTTGCTAGACTATTGATTAAGATAAACAGAACAAATACGAAGATATCTTCGTTGCATGTTCGTCGTGCAATTAAACCACAGAGATGTATTAAACGACTGTAATCATCAACGTGGTGATTGTTACTCTGTCGNATAGCATCGTGATTCAATTGCGTTAGCGTATCGAAGAGAAATTGATCGAGATGATCGTTTGCTGAGTTTTCCCATTGACGTTTGTTTGAGATGATAATTGATTTGAATAGATAAGGCATAATCGAAAGAAGACATAGACGTTCGTGATTTGTGTTTGTTAGATAAGTATTGAAAAGAGATTTTAGTTGGAGAAAATCTGCATCATGATCGGTCGCTGGTCGAATGAATGACGATGGATGACAATCGAATGTTTGAAAGAAATTTATTAATGAAAGATAATCACATGGTGAAGAGATTTGATTGAAGAGAGAACATATTGGAAGAATATTTGCGAGCGAGAATTTCGTTGAAGATGCTGGTCGAGAAGATGAATGAAGACGAGTCAATGAACGAACTGTTCGAGTTGAACAACAACAAGTACAAATAAGTTCGAATGAATGGAGGATTTTCTCATCGAAATGATCGAATATTCGCAATTGAATATGATCGGAATCGACATCGAATAGACATCGATGCATTTGCCAAATTCGCATAACTGATGATTTCAATTGTGGCTGAATGTCTTTGACCGAAAATTTCGAATAGAATATCGAAATATATTGATTTGTTCGAAGATTGAATTGAATCAATGGAAAGACCTCGAGTGCGACTAATTGACTGTCAATATCCGATGAATTGAGACAACTCGAAAAGATTTGTTGACGAAGTAGAGGATAGAAATCCGAATTGAATAAAGCTAAACATTTCAATGAAATTAAACGATCGTTCAATTGAAATTTCGATTGAAAAGTTTGTGCCAATTGTTTGGTTATTTTACATGTATTTAAACTCGGATGAAAGTCTGACCAATCGTTCAGTGTCGACAGCCACGAAAGACAAAGAATCGATAGAGTATCTTCACGTAAACGTGAGTCTANCTGATCGGATATGTAAACTGTTAACGAGATAATCGTAGCTGAAATATATCGATAAGCAAGAGAAAATAAACCATTTGTTGAACTATTAACAAGATGAACGAGTGTGTTGATTAAATAACCGTAGATTGAACTGATTTCATCGATAGTTAACCACGATTGATAGAAATCATTTTCATCGACGAATTCGAATTTAATTTGTCGAATTTGACAAGCAGTATACGCTTGACAAACAGATGTTATTAGACAATAAACATTGAAAACACCTTGTAGAACATCCTCATCATTAGTAAATGAATTTTTCTCTAATGTTGTTTTTAATCGTTGCCAAATTGTCTTCAGTAATCGTAATTTTCTTACTCGAAATGGCTGTTGTAAAGCTCGAGTTTTCTCGTCAATTAACCAAACAATAACTTTTCCTAATGCATGATTTAAATACTAAAATTCAAACATTCAAAAAAAAGTACTTTCTCGACACAATTTTTTTCATTCGTTTACTTTCGCTAATAAACATTCATCAAAATTAGCTAATAAATGTTCGATAATTTCGAATGCATGAATAACCAGTATTGAACTTGTTCCTTGATCTCTTTGTCCACAATCGAATAAAATCGAGAGATAGTTAGTAAATGCTTCGAGATAAGTTTCGGTTTGAACTTCACCGAATAGACGTAATGGCCGATTGGTCATATGAAATTCGACATCGGCTTTACTGGCAATACTTATATGAATGAGAAGATCTTTTAAACGTGGGAGAATGAAACCGATGTGTTCGAGAAAAAACTCATTGGCTTGATCGGAATTTCGACAGATCGTGTGAATGAAATGAGAGAATTCATTTTCGAGTTGAATCGAATGTCTAAATCGAAAGAATGTTGATGTTTTCAGAGGAAATTAACAACTATTTACTTCGGCTCAGTATGGATGAAATTCATTATTGTCAATAATATGTCCGAGATTGAAAATTGAACATATGGCGTTAAGTCTTCTTTCAATAATCCTAACGAACGATATTCGATAAACGATGAACAAAATGCGAATGTTGCCTGAAGAAAACATGATTTCAATTGAATCCAAACAACAACAACAAAAAAAAACTCCTTTTACTGATTTCACATGTAAATCAGCTGTTCGAATTAATTCACATGATGTTCCGATTAAATTCGAGATTGTCGCTCGATCAAGTATCGTCGACAATGTACTTGCAAGATGTTTCAATACCGAACTTGAATACAAATCAAAATCATGTGTGTTCACAAACAAAGAACCTCGTTTTTTTTTTTCATTTTACATGAGATTTATTTGAAAACTACTGATATCATCTGAACAATTGAACTCAATAACACATCGTTCAATTGTAACATTGCTCGAAAATGAAGAAGCAACTTGTTCAGGAACGAGAAAACGTTGCAGACGTCTCGGTTGATGAATTTCTTCTTCAATAAATTCNACATCATATTTTATAGTATCTAATCACAAAAAATGTTCGAATTTATCCATATTCAACATTCGAACAAACCATTCAAAGTGTCGATTAATTCATTGAAAAATATTCGAAATAACGCCGGCCAACGTAGTGAAAGTTCACCGTAGAGATTCGCTAGGACAGCAATGGTATTCTCTTGAATTGAGGTGAATTTTTTCGATGATAACGTCCAAACAAGTAGCGAAACAATATAAACATCGAAATCTAAACACACACGTCATCAAAACGAAACATTCGAGAAAATAGTTTTCATTCTACAATATGAATTTGTCGTTCGAATTTCATCGATTGTCTTCTGTTTATCGAGATCAGTTACGAATACACTCGGTGTATTTATAACAATTTGATTTATTGAATTGAAAAATTTCTCTTGTTGAACATCAGTAACTCGAGTTAGACTTCGAAAAAATGATGATAAAAAATGACACATCGTATTTCGACCGAATTCNACATTATCAGTCGATGGAACTGAGCTCTCGACTGTTGTCATCGGTATCTAATCAACAGTAATGAGACCGTACGATCGTCTAAAGCAGAAAACAAAATCGACCAATATGAATCCATTTAGTTGTTTGTTTGTTTGTTTGTTTCTTGTTTTTAGTACTAATCAAGTTTCGAAAATATCCATGGAACGAATGAATACATATAGACAAACGAATGAAGAGAGAGAGAGA
>JGI26530J50255_1002202_pt1 | contig 11685 bp, 6 predicted proteins | sample ThiBiot_500_plan_2_FD_50255 | JGI IMG/M metagenome (IMG submission 50255) | reverse complement strand
ATTTATTTATTCATTCATTGACTTACTTAATGTGCAACTCATTTCGGTTGGCTACTTGTTAAATAATCTAAAAAACAGAAATCATTGTTTCTTGCCTTGGTTATGTTCATTCCTCGATAATCAACCTTTACTCAAAAAAGAAAAATAAATAAAAGAACAAATTGTTATCACAAAAAGAAAGAAAAGAAAAACCACCAAACATCGTCCTTGCTTTTTTTCCAAGAAAGTCTTTTTATGTTCAAAAAATAATAGTAATAATAAATAAATATACAGATCATCCATGCGAGTCGTGTCTCTTTGTTGATCTTTACCCGGGAGAGAAAACAAAATGATACAGGTTTTGTTTTTACNTAAATGAGATTTGTTGCTTAGAACCAAGAAAAAAGTGGATAACGATCGTTAAATTTCTGTTTGAATTGTTTGGGTGCCGACGGATTTCCATGAGCATTGCCAGTTAAACGTTCAACGACAACACCAGGCATTTGAACTAATTGAAACGGTGATTTACCATCACGCATAGCTTGTGCAAGATTAAGAATCTNAAATAATCAAGACAAATACGAATTTAGTTTTTCTTCTCAAGAAAATATCAACGAATTACTTGTCCACGCATGACAGACAGCTGTTTTTCGACTAATCGTCGATCGTAATTTTTATCTTGAGAAAATAATCGTTGAATTTCATCGCATATTTCATGTTGAACGAAATTCATATCGGATAAACGTGGCAGAACAAGAGATTTAATTTCTTCTGAAAACGGTGTTTTCGCTTGAGGTAACCATGCCCAATGAAATGGATACGTTCGCCATTCATCGGGATGTTTAAATGGAAATGCAAGGCCATTATCAATAGCTGCTATGTGAATTTCTATGTCTGATTTCGATGGAATAGATTCTGTAGTTGTTAAAGCGTTCGTAAGATGATCGCCGTGATCGTTTGTCTCGATCTAAGCATTTGTTTTTTTTTTGTTTCTTTTTCGAGAGAAATATAAACTTGTTTACCTGTTGTTCGGTTTGGAGTTGTGGGTTGGAGAGCGACTGAAGAAGCTAAAAACGAAGAAAAAGAAAGCAGAAATATTGTTGTTGACAGCTGTCAATTAAACTCCTACGATGTCACGTTCGTCGTCTTTTTTAACCTCATATTTAACCAACCAATTTCCATTGTTTCGATCTATTGAAAACAAAAAAAAACGGACGATTATCGGTGTTTGAATAAGGATTAAGTTCGTATGTTTTAAACTTGACCGAATTTTCGTTCTGTTTACTAACCTGTATTGCGAATAATATAATCTAGAACAACGAGTCGTTCGAATTGTAGTTGAAATTGATGAAGAACATCTTCGGAGAGCTTTTCTTGGTCTAAACGTTTGAGAAAAACATCAGCATCGACATAATTCTGGACGAATAATTGAAATGAACCAGTCTAAATACGAGATTTTGTTAAACAATAGAAACAAAGACAAATCAATTTACCTTAGGCGGTAAACCTTTCGGTTGAAAAACACGTCTTCCATGCATATGTCGGCCAACACTTTCATTAATTTCACGTTTAGCTGTGATTAAATGACGTTGATATGCTGGATAATTAAATGAGTCAGCTGCTAAACGAACGACTCGAGTTTTCGGTACGATATTAAGTTGAAGTTTGTTGTCGATGATACTAGCACCAGCCTCGGATAGATAACCTTGATTTGGAATGAGACAACCACGACCAAAACAACAGGGACACAGAGTTTTATGTAACCTGAAAATAAGACAATAGACATGTTCGATAAAAGATCGTTTTTAATATTGAAAGCAAACCATTTTGTCCATTTCGGATTGAATCGACCATAGGGTTCTTCATCTTTGGGTTTAAAGACTCCAATGGTTTTCTAGTTAAGAGAAAATATTTCAAAGATAAGAATAGACAACAAGATAAAACACATACGCCTTCGAGATTTCGAACAAAATATGATCCAGACGAGCCAGCAGCTATTCGTATCGGTAGAATACCACCTTCAATTGCTCTCTCCGATTGTTTAATCGTATCAGCATATTCAACATCATCGGTTATACTCGTATTCCATGGTGGCGAATGTGGATCATCAGTTAGATCCATATTTGGTGTTGTTGGAGTTGATGGAGGTAAGAGTGGCTGAGATTCACTTGTAACAATACAAACGTCTGGTAGAGTATTACTATTCAAATTAATAACTGTGTGTTCATCAGTATCGGAATTCATCCTATTATTTAAAAATAAACAAACAGAAAAAATAAGTTGTTTTTTTTTTGTTTGTAAAAAGTATTTAAAATAAAGGTGTTTTATTTATAGCAGCCGATCAAACCAGTGAACTACCTTGTTAGTAATATTGGATTTTAAAATAAATCCTAGGGATTGAGCTATTTTGTCGTATTCACAAAAGCATTTTAATGACAAATACGCAAAAAAAAGGAAATATGCACTCACTCTCTTGCTGATGCTGTTTTTGTCCATAATTGAGATTAATTAGGAGACCTTCTTTTTACCCTCTTGTTTCAAGCTCAAAATCTAATATTAAATCTATTTGAATCTTCAAGTTCTCAATAAAAGGGTCAGCTGCCTGAAAAAAAAATGATTGACGGCTATAATAGGTTGAGCTGATGTGGATAGATGAATCATCGACATTCTATCCATTTGTAAATGTTTGTTGAACACGTTCCAATCGAATTCGTTGAAAATCATTGAATTAGTATTTTTTCTAAAGTTTATTTTCGAAATCTGTAAAGAATTCACAAACATTTGCCATTAAACACGTATTTATATACAATTGTGTTCGGTAGATGGCACTAGTGGTCATTGAGATGAATCAACCTACGAGAAGATTTCCTTAAAAGGTAATGTGATAATAATATCCTGTTAAAATTATTCATTATATTATAAATAGCAATCATATGAAAAATACAAGATGTTTATTAATTATTTATGTTGCTTAATTAAAGTCAAGATGACCATAATAATTATTTTTCAACATACTCTGTTTTTTAACATTGAAATTTTCTCATTATAAACCTCTTCTTTTTATCGAAAATCTTATTATCATAAAAGAAAAGAAAAAAACTTCGTTATCGTATCGCGGCACATGCAAACACAATGGATAATAAATAAAAATATTTGCTATTCAAAATCTTCAGAGTAATCGTTAACAAAAGGAAAAGAAAAACAGAGCGTATAATCATTCGGAAAAAGAAAGAGTTTTCTATCCGAAAAATCAATTATTCTATTACATGCATAGATAGATTTATTCTTCAGTTCCAATGATTTGAGAGTGTAGAAACAAGAGAGTTGGAAATATCAAATGATTTCTGACCGAATGTAATTACAAAGACTACGATCGTTTAAAAAATGTTTGCTTTTCATGTTCATTAGAGAGTAGATCAGAGACGTCTAGCAGCGACCTTTGTATTTTTTTCTCTCGTTGTATTACTAAATTAATAGAATATTCTGCACTGTCTTTTTGTTCGCTGAGTACGATACTTTCATACTAATATCTGAGAATACTTGACAAAAAAAACTGGTGAAAATGAGCTTTCCTTTAGAAAAGAATTCGTGACTAAATTAGAAGATACATAAGACATGTATTGAGCTTACGTCAGTGGCATTCGATAAATGAAAAAAAATGATTGATCTTGTCACGAGTTTTCTTAAAAACATCCAGTCTCTGCGTTGCAATAGACAGCTTTTACTAGTACTCAATTTGTATGTCTGCATTAACCTCTATCAAAATCACTGAGCTGCTTTGAATATTAGAATATCGACGTTCAACTGATCTAAGATCAAAGAACTTTCTAGATTCAGTACTTTCATAAAGTCAACCAATAAAGTACATTCATAATTCTAACGCGTTTCTTTTTTCCATTCAGCTTTCATCTACGCTTGATGAAATACTCACATTACTTATATGCAAAAAAAACTACTTCTCCCATATCATCTCATTACAATTTGTAAACAACACATGCTCTGTATTCTCATTGAGTCTTAGTTCGTCTTTGATATGAGACCTTTTCCCCATCATTGTCGTTAGACCTTAAACATCATGCAAACAAGTATGTTTTGATGATATGTTTTTCATATTCTTGTATTTAGATTATTAACTTTGAAGCATTATGACATTGGTGTTCGCTAAAATGATCATACAGAGCCGATCTTTATGGCTTTGATTGTTGAAATCTTATGAAATTCTATTGACCAGCACATCACACAAGCAATGGTATTTCGATCAGTTCATTTATTATCACCAGTAATAGGTGAACAGGTAATTCAAAACTATAACTCACAAAGTTCATTAATCAAGAAAACTACAGAAGCCTGTCTGATTTATCCTTAGGAGTATAGAATAGAATCAATATTCATTTGACAGTATGAATTATGGGTTCCCAGAATTGACAAGAATAATAAAAAGTATCAATCTTAGCGGTTCTACTTTTCCTGCATATGAGATTGACTTCAGAATTAAGTTATTATTTTCAGTCTGCATCTTATCCTAATGTATCATGATATGCACGCAATAGATGACATGCAGATGATTACGGAAAAAAAGAAAAGCATAAATTAATTTCGGACTAGATCTGATTATTCCCTTTGGATAATCTTCACTTTTGAAAAAAACGACTGAAACCAAAAAAGTATTAGTTTTTTTTTATTAATTATATGTTCATAAAAGGTTTATTTTACGAATGAAAAAACGTATTTTACTGTGTGAACTGAAACTTTTCCCCGTTTTTCTTTTTGTATAAACGATATGTGAAACGCAAAGAATAAAGATAGTGATATCATCAACTAGAAAAGCCGAATAACAAATATTTTTTTGTAAAAATATTGATCAATAGTTGATAGGAAAAGAAAAAAGTACGTGAGGTAAATAATTCTATGTTTCTTTTGTTATTAAAGCAAAACAAAACGTGTGCCTATCTGTCATAGACGTATTTTATTCAAATGATTAATGACCGAATTATACAATATAATTGGATAGAAATATAAAAATATGAAAATTAATCATGCGATAAATAGAAAAATGAGAGTCATTCGTTTGATTGATTTTTTCCTGGATGATAGAATAATTTTTTTAATTTGATCCAAGAATGTTGTCGAAATAAATATATGACGATTCATAGTTCTTCGAGGTCAGACTTTAAAAAAAAGCTCGAATAATGTAGTTCTTTTTTTTTCAAATAATTACCTGTCAACAAACAATTTCCGTGTGAAATTAAGTTAAACAAGTAAAGAAATCATTTGTGCGTGTAAATATCAAAAGTATTAAAATGACATACAAAATAACACAAGAAACCAAGACAAACACATGCAATGATTTAAGAACAACTAATATTGATGAATAAATGAAAAAATATTTTGACGTTTTTTTTTTGGTCTTTTTTAGATTTTATTCATAAGTGTCAAATTCTTTGATTTATCAATTTTGATCGATGTCACAGATTTACTTTTTATCCGATCTCCGTACCTCGAGTACAAATTAGATATGAAGTTTTACTAGAAGAGCATACATATCTAGAACTTTTTCAGATGTATACGTATGTTGAATGTTCGGTGTGTTCAACTGAGATTCGAGATAGAGAATGTCTGAAATATATGTAGTAGAGACGTAGTAACTAATGAAAGATATGCATNTTCAAGGCTTATCTTAATCTTAGTTTAACATTTCNTGAAGGAAACTTGAATAGGCATATGATTGATAATATATCATGTCTATAAAATTCTACATCTGGAATTATTGCATCGAACCAAAAAAAATATACACGTACTTTCTTTAGAAATAGATATGTGAACTCATAAAATATTTTGAATATGACAACAGGTTTGTTTTGTCTATGAATCGAGCATTTCTAAATAATTTTTTTTTCTGTTATTTCTTTATTTTTAAATAGTCAGAATTCTAGGCTTGCAAGATTCTGTATTTAATCAATCATNGAAATGTCGTGATTCCTAATGGAATAAAAGTTACTTNATTCGTATAGTTTTTACGAGTTTGTTTACTTGGTTGTTCTCATTCTCTAAAGAGAACTCAAAGAAAATGTGTGTGTTTTCTACTGTTCTCGAATTTGACTTTGATATGATGACATGTCACTTGGTCTCTTGATAATAATATCCAGAAGGATTTAGATCGTCCTAGTTTTTTTTTTATTTAGAAGAATATTTCGAAAAAAGGACGATTTCTATAGCATTAAATATGATTTAGTCCATAAGAAAAACTCGAAGTAATGTCTAAATTATTTAGCAGAGAAGTCGTGTCTTTTGAAAAGAAACACAACAATCATTCTAATTATTTTCGACGGGTTCTATTCGATGATGTTTTGTTTGAATAGACAAATTATCTAACAAATAAAGAATNCTGATATGACAAATTTAGTTTCTCACATGTCAATTTAAATAATGCAAATGATTCTACTAAACAAAATTATTATTTTTGTATATATTCTTGTCGTTCGACAATTTTAGTTGATTCTCCAAACGCTGCAACCTCGTTTTAAATGTTTCTCTATACATTATTCAACACTAGAATATCGTTAGTGATAGACCAACAACAACGTCAATACTCAACATCATGATCACTTTACTCAATGATTGCTTATTCGTGTCTGAGTTTATTTTATGTTATGGCAAAAACATTTTATGATGAGGATTTGTATGCAAAAGGTGCTTTAAATTGCTTGGCATATGTTGGCATCGCGTCATATCAACAATCTTGATAAGTACGTTCTATTGTTCTTGGTAAAAAAATGGACTGGAATGACAGCAGTTATCTGTATTTGTTGGAAAAAAAAACTTTTACTCAGTTTCATTTATATGAAAAACGAATAACGCATGAGTGAAAATTTTTAATGTCTGTTATTCTAGATGCATGCTTTCATATATATTTAGTTGACTTGTTTTTGGCTATAATTATATAATATTATTCAATTTGCTCAAATTGTTGTGAATCTGAGGACAGGTAAATGTCAATCTTTTTCTTTCTTTTTTTTATTATGATGCGAATATGCCTTAGATAATACTTGTCACCGTCAGAAAATTCGACGCTATTCCCGTATATCTACAGGATCTTTAATGCATCTATTTAATTAGCCTAATAGTTGTATCTAATTTTCTCGAAAAGAGACGTGTATTTCTACATAAAAAAGTCTTCAATAATAATAAGTGATATTGATTATGATAGAAGCCTGTTACAGACACTAACGCAGACAGAAATACAAGAATATATAGGTGAAAAACAAATTATATTCTCGTAGGAAATCTTCGAGATAGCATTCAAAAAAAAACATGTTTTTTGTCGTCATTTATTAAACGAAAATTTATTGTAATATTTTCTTCACATCATTGAGCATATAAGGAGAAGTTCGTCTAGTCACCGTGATATTTTATTCAATAGATACGGTCATCTAGAGCTCGAATTCTCGTTTATACGTTTTAATCATATATGATTATTCGATAGCCATCTATTATTTTGCCGATATTTTAATTAGCAAGTGCGTCCGAGCGTATTAGTTTAAATCGTACTTCAAAAAAGATTGCCATTCGTATTATTTATAATTATTTCTTTCTTTTTTTTGCAAAAAAACAAGCAAAGAAAAGGAAGTATTCTTTTCTTCTATTCTTGATAAGATATACTCGTAAATATCTTTCGAATATATTTTTTTGTTTAGAGTAAAAAAAGAAAGAAAAGTAGTCGTTCGATGAATTGAAAAGCAGTGCACTTATTTATATATTCGATATTCCGTGGATAATTAAAAAAAAAGTATTCTTCTTTCTAGAATTTCTTTTTTTGGCTTTTTTTATAGCAAACACACAATAAACTGCAACTTCCTTTTGAGTGCACATATCTCGTTTATCTATTAAATCCATTAAAAATCAATTCTATAACGTCTGCTTTTATTTTCAGAAATAATAAAATCAAACAATGACCTTGAATATTTCATGTACATGGATCGGCCTGTTAATATTATTTTTCGGTTCGATCGGTAATTGGCTTTGCATAGGTGTTTTTTGTCGTAAACGTTTTCGTTCACAATTATTAACGCCATTTTTCGTTGCATTACTAATTGCTGATTGTGTTTATTTAAATGTACGTTTTATGAAATTATTATATTATCAACAAACATTATTCAATAATCTATTCGATCCATCGTCTTGTTCAACAAGTTTTCTTCTTCGTTTCTACAGTTTTTTAACTCAAAAAGCTCCGCAATATTTAATTCCATTTTGTCATTATGAATTCTACATCAGATTTTCACTGATTTTAATGTCATTTCTTGCTGTTCAACGTGCATATGATATCTTTCACTCATCATATCATATGAAATCACGAAATGTTTCGTCTCGCACAGCAGCCTATATTCTAATTACTTCAGCATTTTGTCTCTCGTATTTATTTGAATTTCTTGGTTTAAATCTGTTCTGTTCGTANGAATTAAGTTCAACATTGGCTTATCAATGGTTTAATTATATTCAAACGAATCTTACTGATGAAATCATTCTATTAAAATCTTTCATACAAAATCAAACCAATCATTCCGATGAAATCGATTGTATTTTTTCGGCAAATCAATCAAATTGTTCGCAAGAACATCAAGTCGAACTAATACGTAGGTTAACGAGATCGTTGAATCGCTCGGGAACACGTTTTCGTACTTAAGTCAACTTCTAATTAATGAGTATCCTTTTTAAGTATAGAGGAACAGGAAACTTGACCTATTGAAAAAAGATTACGGTTTCTGATACGAACGTTCTTATGTTCTTTGTTTAATTTGACATAAATTAGAGAACATTTTAATTAATCAAAGAAACTACGTTGGTGTTGTTTTTTGTGTTCTCTTAGGTCATGTTTTTGATACACATCAACGACCAATTGTTTACTTAATACATAAAATACAACTTTCAACAACAGGTACTCGTATGGCACGAAATGAACTACGTTTAAAATATCACTATCATACGTGTTTAATTCGTTTTCAACCGGATTTCTTCCTGCGAATTTACGACTTACTTTATTCGAGAATTATCGGTTTTCATCGATACACAATCATTCTTGGTAAAACAAAAACAAATTAATAATAATAAAATCAAAATGATGATGATCAATTTGTTTTTCTATTTAGTTTTCGGCAGTATTTTNCCCTCGATATTAACAATTGTCGGCAATTCTCTGTCATTACATTGCATCATAGCTATTCGAAGTTCAGTCAAAGAACAATCTCGTGCATCTCGCCGTCGCACCGAAGAAACTCGTCGTGTGGTTATAATTATAACAATCGAATGTCTGTTAGCTATCATTAATTCTTGGTTCGTCGATATTATTTTAAGTATAAAATATTGTGGTCGTTCAATAGCTATCGGCGATGATTGTCCACATTTCCTTAGTCGTTATCAGGCTCTTCTAGCCATATGTGATCTTGTTAATTCAATGTCAAATATTATTCTTTATTGTTATGCTGGACGAAAATTTCGTCAAGAATTAGTTCGAATGTTAAAATCTTGGATTCATACGATGAGAAAACGTTTGCCATGCTATTGTCGAATCGAATGGAATAAACCGACGAATTTCGTTCGAAGTATTGACGATGCACAATATAATCATCATTCAGATTCATCAACAAAACCATCCAAAGTTCAGAAATATCAGCCGGAACATGTTAAATTACGACTCATGACTTCGCGAACATCCGTTTTATGAACGACAAAATGTCTTTTTCTTTTCCTTTTATTTATTTATTTAATTATTTACTGATATTTTTTCAGTAGATAATACGTTTTTTACGTCGACGTTTCGGTTCCGATATCTGAATGAAATCTTTTTGTTCGGGCATACAAATGATCTAAAAACAAAACGTGAAAATTAAATGTTCTATTGTTTTTTTTTGTTTGAATACTTTCTCTAATTGAATAAATAGTTCGTTGACTTTTTCCGGTAGTTGTTCGACAGGTGTTTGATATCTTGATCTCATGATTTCATCGATTCGTTCATATTTTTCTTCATCTGTCAATCGTTTTAAACCCGATCGTTTAACTAAATCTCGAATAACAAATGAGAATACTTCGGGATTATACTGTCCATTCGATCGTTCCATTTCTTTTCGAACTACACGCAAATTTGTCGTTATAATCGTAACAAACATTGTCACACAAATAAAAACAACAAAATAAATAAATAATGTGAATACAAATGGTCCAAGAAAAGCATCAGCATTTTGTATATCGGTAACATCGAATTTTAATAATAACATTTCGAATAGCATGCCACTTGTTTGTAAGATTGTCGATGAAGATTTTAATTTCGAAACAAATAATAAATAGAATAGACAGATAAATGCAAAAAATAAAAGAAAAAACATCAGAGAAAATAAAATCATTTCTTTCAAAGCTCGACGTAATGTTCGAATAAATAGATTAACATGTGGGAAAATAATAAACAATCTTAATACACGTATCGTGCCGAAAAAACAACAAAAACCAAGAAGAAATGTTAGAATATCATTTAAAAGTGATGCATATTGAAGATTAATATATGTTAAACCATTTGTTTGACAAAAACGTTTAGNTAAACGACGTGCTTCGATATATCGAGCTATATAAACGCCAACACCTGACCACGAACATAAGAGGATACACCATTCAACGTACGAATAAACTCGATGAAGATATTTCATTTTTTGTTTAATAAAAAGATAAATTTCGTTGACAGTATTAAAAGCAATGAAGAAAATATAGATAATTGCAATGATAAGATAAAATATCGATGAAAAATCATTGAATTCAACATACATTTGTATAGGTTCGACACGTGTCGATGAGAAAGCTTCGCCTGTTTCTAGAATTTCAATTAAAAATGTAACTGATGTAAAAAATTGAACATTCGGATTGTATAAATTCATTTGAATCATAACAGCACGAGATCGATCATCGATCCAAGATAAACTATTGAGAATTGTTAAATTATTTCGCAAATCTTCGAGTGAACCAAGAAATTCATAGACATAACCACCACTTGCATAGACTCCATGATCACCCCAATAACTATACGAATCACTTTGTTCATTTGAACGGTAGATAAATGCATCTTGGATCGATTGAGAATAGGTTTCATTGCTTTCAACTTGCCATCCTGGTTCGTATGANTGATGATCTTCATTTGAGAAACTGTAACCAGGATTACACGACTTAATAGTCGNTCGAAGACGCGCCGGTATAAAACAGGATAAATCTATATTTGTTTTTATTAGTAAAACGATTTTAATAAAACAAAAAACGATTAATACGAACTGTGTTTCAAACGCATCTGTCGCATGATTGCCCAGCCAATGATACGATTCGCCTTATCATCCAAATAATCTGTCAGATTTTGAACTGGTTGACCATTATACCAAGTTTCAGNTTGAATCCTTTGGATGAACACATTCTCCAGCCATTGCCAAAAATCATTGATCGATACAATCTAAATTTNAAAAAAAATTGAGTTCATAGAAAAGTCCAATTGTCTTCTTTTACTTTTTCGAAATTATTTGTTGAACTACGTGTATTGAGAAAAAGAGCTTTGATATGTAGAACTTGTCGTATAGCGTTCGGATCTCGATTCGAATAACTCACAAGATAAATTATCGTTATAAAAACGAGATCGATGCAAATCCGTCGAATGTGTTTCCACATTACTTCAAATTAAAA
>JGI26530J50255_1002189_pt1 | contig 11723 bp, 8 predicted proteins | sample ThiBiot_500_plan_2_FD_50255 | JGI IMG/M metagenome (IMG submission 50255) | reverse complement strand
TCATCTCCGTCCTTTCGGTCGTCATTCGTTCTCGGGCCGCTCGCCTGCCCGCTTCGACCCTGGACAGACGATGTCGAGTGCTGGGTTTTGGGTCAGCCTTTACCACCACTCCCTATTATCCCCGCCAAGGTAGCGAGCGGCTTGTATAAACGAGTAGCATTAAAACCAGCGGTTTCCAATACACAAAAAGGATAAATTGCGATGAGAAAGACACCTTCCGAAGCCTATCTTGAAAAAGCCAGACGCCTATCCAAGGAAGAAACCGAGCGGCTGCTGTCCAGAATGCGCGAGAAACTGACGCGCAGACTGGAAGATAAAAAACTGAGCGCGCTGGAAGTCGTGGCGATACAGCTGGAGATAGAGGACGAGGCCTTGAGCGAATGGCGGGAACGGATGCAGGAAATCAGGAAAAAAACAAAGCCCAAATAACCCGTTCATCGTTCAACCCCTGGCCGGCGCCAATATTGGCGCCACACCTACACCGGCATTCGCGTCGAATGCGCCGTGGCCCACGTGTAAGCTGCATCCTCCGCAAGCATGCGGAGGCAGGGTGTTTCCCGCCCTTCCACGCAGTACACCATTACGGCTCACGCCGAGATCAACCGATCTCTACTGGAACCGAATCAACCCTGGTCTACTCTCCGTAGTAAGGACGGGAGATGCAATTTTCTGCTCGATCGTGCGCCCAGTTGGTGCGAGTGGCAGGAATAAGCCCCATGCCTGTGCGGCCTCCGGGCGATGCACTGGTTTTGATCAGCCTGCATTTCTCCCATCGCACTATTTGTGCTCAACCCGGTCGAACTTTTGGCCGCTAAAAAGGACATGGCACGATCATTGCGACAACAGGATCAGGCCTAACATCGATTCACCGGACAGGAGGACTCCATGAGCTTGTTCAACCAGTACATCGAACGCTACCGCAGAGAAGAAGAGGAATTCACCCTCGAGGAATTCCTGGATATCTGCAAGCAGGACCGGATGGCTTACGCGAGTTCCGCCGAACGCATGCTGGCGGCGATCGGCGAGCCGGAACTGGTGGATACCCGGAAGGATCCCCGATTGTCTCGCCTGTTCTCCAACAAGGTCATCAAGGTCTACCCGGCCTTCAAGGATTTTTATGGCATGGAAGACACGATCGAGCAGATCGTGTCCTATTTCCGGCATGCGGCCCAAGGCCTGGAAGAGAAGAAGCAGATCCTCTATCTACTGGGCCCGGTGGGNGGCGGAAAATCCTCGCTGGCGGAGAAGCTCAAGCATCTGATGGAGAAAGCCCCGTTCTACGCCATCAAGGGCTCGCCGGTGAACGACTCGCCGCTGTCGCTGTTCTCGGCCGACGAGGACGGTGACATTCTGTTGCAGGAATATGGCATTGCGCCCCGCTATCTCGGCAAGGTCCTGTCGCCTTGGGCGGTGAAGCGGCTGCACGAGTACAACGGCGACATCACCAAGTTTCGCGTGGTCAAGCGCTGGCCTTCGGTGCTGGGCCAGGTCGGCATTTCCAAGACCGAGCCGGGCGACGAGAACAATCAGGACATCTCCTCACTGGTCGGCAAGGTAGATATCCGCAAGCTTGAAAAATACTCGCAGGACGATCCCGACGCCTACAGCTATTCGGGCGGGCTTTCCCTGTCCAACCAGGGCCTGATGGAATTCGTCGAGATGTTCAAGGCGCCGATCAAGGTGCTGCATCCGCTCCTGACTGCCACCCAGGAAGGCAACTACAAGGGTACCGAGGGTTTCGGCGCGATCCCCTTCGACGGCGTCGTGCTGGCGCACAGCAACGAGTCGGAATGGACCACCTTCCGCAACAACAAGAACAACGAAGCCTTCCTCGACCGCATCTACATCGTCAAGGTGCCCTACTGCCTCCGCGTCTCCGAGGAAGTGAAGATCTACGAGAAGCTCCTGCAGCACAGCTCGCTGTCGGAATCGCCCTGCGCGCCCGGCACGCTGGAAATGCTGGCGCAATTCTCGGTCCTGACCCGCCTGAAGGAGCCTGAAAACTCCAGTATCTATTCCAAGATGCGCGTCTACGACGGAGAAAACCTCAAGGACACCGATCCCAAGGCCAAGAGCTATCAGGAGTACCGCGACTTCGCCGGTGTCGACGAAGGCATGACCGGCATCTCGACCCGCTTCGCCTTCAAGATCCTGTCGCGCGTATTCAATTTCGACCACAGCGAGGTCGCCGCCAACCCGGTGCACCTGCTCTACGTGCTGGAACAGCAGATCGAGCAGGAGCAATTGCCGCCCGAGGTGGAACAGCGCTACATCGCCTACCTGAAGGAGTATCTGTCGCCGCATTACGCCGAATACATCGAGAAGGAGCTGCAGACCGCCTACCTCGAGTCCTACTCGGAATATGGGCAGAATATCTTCGACCGCTACGTGACCTACGCGGACATGTGGATCCAGGACCAGGAATTCCGCGACCCGGACACCGGCGAGATCCTCGACCGTGCGCAGCTCAATACCGAACTGGAGAAGATCGAGAAGCCGGCCGGCATCGCCAATCCGAAGGACTTCCGCCATGAAGTGGTCAACTTCGTGCTGCGTGCCCGCGCCCAGAATCATGGCAAGAACCCGGCCTGGACCAGTTACGAGAAACTGCGCGCGGTGATCGAGAAACGCATGTTCTCCAGCACCGAAGACCTGTTGCCGGTGATCTCGTTCAACGCCAAGGCGTCCAGCGAAGAGCAGAAAAAGCACCAGGACTTTGTCCAGCGCATGGTCGACAAGGGCTACACCGACAAGCAGGTGCGCCTGCTGGCCGAGTGGTATCTGCGCGCAAGAAAGGCGTCCTGAAAGGTAGGCCATGAACCGGCTTGTAGACCGTCGTCTCTCCGGCAAGAACCGCAGCGCCGTCAACCGGCAGCGTTTCCTGCGCCGCTTCAAGGCGCAGATCCGCAAGGCTGCGTCGGAAGTCGTGTCCGGGCGCAAGGTGACGGATATGGAACGCGGCGAGAAGATTTCCATTCCCTCCAAGGATCTGTCCGAGCCCATCTTCCATCATGGTCCCGGTGGGCGCCGCAACATCGTGCTGCCGGGCAATCGCGACTTCGTCACCGGCGACCGGGTGGATCGTCCCGAGGGCGGAGGGGGAACCGGCAGCGGCGGAGGCCCGGCCGACGAGAGCATGGACGACTTCGTATTCGAGCTGTCCAAGGAAGAGNTCATGGATTATTTCTTCCAGGATCTGGCACTGCCGGACCTGGTGAAGAAACAGCTTGCCGCCGTCCCCGAAGTGAAGAAGGCCCGTGCCGGCTTTGTCAGCCAGGGCAACCCGTCCAACCTGCACGTGGTGCGCTCGATGAAGCAGGCCATTGGGCGCCGGCTCGCCATGGCGGCCGGTCCGCGCGACGCGCTGCGGGAGGCCGAGGAAAAACTTGCCGAACTGGAAGCGAACGGGCTGGGTACGAGCGCGGAGGCCGATGAACTGCGCGAGGAAATCGCGTCCTTCAAGGCCCGGCTTGCTGCCGTTCCTTTCATCGACACCTGGGACCTGCGTTACGCCAACCGGGTCGAGCAGCCGACGCCCAGCAGCCAGGCCGTGATGTTCTGCCTGATGGACGTGTCGGGCTCGATGGACGAGGACCGCAAGAACATCGCCAAGCGTTTCTTCATGCTGCTCTATCTCTTTCTCACCAAGAGTTACGAACGCATCGACGTGGTGTTCATCCGCCACCACACCGTAGCCAAGGAAGTCGACGAGGAAGACTTCTTCAGTTCGCGCGAAAGCGGCGGCACCGTGGTATCGAGCGCCCTCGAGCTGATGCGCGACATCATCCTTGAGCGCTATCCGAGCGCCAACTGGAACATCTACGCTGCTCAGGCTTCTGACGGTGACAACTGGGAGGATGACTCGCCGCGCTGCCGCGAGCTGCTGCATAGCATCCTGCCGCTGACGCAGTACTACGCCTATGTGGAGATCGAGGCCGAGGAGCCGCAAAGCCTGTGGCACGAGTACGAGCGGGTGAAGGCGGCGAGCCCGCGCTTCGCCATGCAGCGCATTCTCACGCTGGAAGATATCTATCCGGTATTCCGCGAACTGTTCAGGAAGAAGGTGGCCTGAGATGGAACCCGAAATGGAATCCGACATCGCGCCGACCCCGCCCACCACTTCGCGCCAGGTCCTGTCCGAAGGCTCCGAGTGGAGCTTCGAACTGCTCGACTGCTACGACAGAGAGATCGCGCGGGTGGCCGCGCACTACGGCCTCGACACCTACCCCAGCCAGATCGAGATCATCACCTCCGAGCAGATGATCGACGCCTACTCATCGGTCGGCATGCCGGTGGGCTATCACCACTGGTCCTACGGCAAGCAATTCATCGCCACCCAGCGCGGCTACAAGCGCGGCCAGATGGGACTGGCCTATGAGATCGTCATCAACTCCAGCCCCTGCATCGCCTATCTGATGGAAGAGAACACGATGACCATGCAGGTGCTGGTGATCGCTCATGCCGCCTATGGCCACAATTCCTTCTTCAAGGGCAACTATCTGTTCCGCACCTGGACCGATGCGGAAGGCATCCTCGACTACCTGGTGTTCGCCCGCAACTTCATCGCCGAATGCGAGCAGCGTCACGGCGAGGAAGCGGTCGAGGAGTTGCTCGATTCCTGTCACGCCCTGATGAACCTCGGCGTCGACCGCTACAAGCGCCCGGCCCGGCTGTCGATGGCCAAGGAGCAGCTGCGCCAGACCGAGCGCGAAGCCTACCTGCAATCACAGGTCAACGACCTATGGCGCACCCTGCCGACCAGGCAGGTGGCCGGGCAGGAAAAACTCGCGGCCCGCTTCCCCAGCGAACCGCAGGAGAACCTGCTGTATTTCATCGAAAAGAACGCGCCGCGGCTCGAGCCCTGGCAGCGCGAGATCGTCCGCATCGTCAGGAAGATCGCGCAATATTTCTACCCGCAGCGCCAGACCCAGGTCATGAACGAGGGCTGGGCCACCTTCTGGCACTACACGCTGCTCAACCACCTGTACGAGGAAGGCAAGCTCACCGACGGTTTCATGATGGAGTTCCTGCAAAGCCACACCAACGTGGTCTACCAGCCGCCCTACAACAGCCGCCACTACAACGGCATCAATCCCTATGCGCTGGGCTTCGCCATGTTCACCGATCTGCGCCGTATCTGCGAGCACCCCACCGAGGAGGATCGCCGCTGGTTCCCCGAACTGGCTGGCAGCGACTGGGTGAAGTCGCTGGATTTCGCCATGCGCAACTTCAAGGACGAGAGCTTCATCGCGCAGTACCTCTCGCCCAAGCTGATCCGCGACTTCAAGCTGTTTACCATGGTCGACGACGATACCGAGGAGAAGCTGGAGGTCACCGCGATCCACGACGACGCCGGCTACCGCGCCGTTCGCCAGCAGCTCGCCGAGCAATACANCCTCGGCAATCGCGAGCCGAACATCCAGGTCTACGAAGTCGACGTTTTCGGCGACCGCTCACTCAGTCTGCGTCACTACATGCACGACCGCCGCCCTCTGGGCGAGTCGACACCGGAGATGCTGCGCCACGTCGCCCGCCTGTGGGGCTACACCGTACGCATCGACAGCGTGGACCAGAACGGGGTATCGCACATGACAGCCGTGAGCGAGGTCTGACTCGCCCATCTTGCCGGCTACATCAACTGTCGAGAGCGGGCCAGCACGACGCGAGTATTCGAATCGGTATCGAGTTCTCGCGTGCGTCACCTACACAGGTTTGCGCTTTTGGCAATATCGGGAATGTTGTTTTTACGTCGGCTGGCCGAATCCGGGCAATATGCCGAAGTAGCTGCCGCGTTGATGCCGTCCGTTCATTTACAAGACTTCCAGTAAATTCAAGCGCCTAAAGCGACTGGACGGTAATTGGCGGAGAGGGTGTCTGCCTCCGCCATGTTTCATGCCGTCTAAACAAATCTCATAAGTCATTGTAGTAAGCTGTATTTATTCGTATTTAGTCAAAATTGTTGTTTCATTTCGCCTCACGAACTATCATCAAATCTTACTCCAATTGATGGGTATTATGATGGGTAAAAAAGCAAAGGAATTATCCGCCTTGGAAGTTAATCGGCTGACTAAAGCGGGTTTGTACTTCGTCGGTGGGGTCGCTGGCTTGGCCCTTCAGGTATCCGGTACAGGTGCACGCTCCTGGATACTCCGCAAGGTGATTGCGGGTAAACGACGGGATATGGGTCTGGGTGGTTTTCCGGATGTCACTCTGGCAGGTGCTAGAGAGAAGGCGCGCCATATTCGTGAACAGGTAGATCATGGGCTTGATCCGATAGAGGTCCGCCGCGCCAAACGTTCCGCTCTGGCAGCAGAACGCGCCAAGGCAATGACCTTCTCGCAATGCGTGACAGCTTACCTGGATGCTCATAGCGACAGCTGGAAAAATGCCAAGCATCGCCAGCAGTGGGCAAACACGCTGGATACCTACGCAACTTCAATCATCGGCGCCTTGAACGTCGCAAGTGTGGACACAGGGCTGGTGCTTAAAGTTCTGGAGCCAATCTGGAAAACAAAAACAGAAACCGCCAGCCGTTTGCGCGGGCGCATTGAGAATGTCCTGTCCTGGGCGACGGTGCGCGGTTATCGGCAAGGTGAAAATCCGGCACGTTGGAAAGGTCACCTGGACACTCTACTGGCTCAACCCTCTAAAATCCAGAAGGTGGCACACCATACCGCCCTGCCTTACGGTGAGGTGGGGAGCTTCATGGCCGAGTTGGCAAAGATGGAAGGCATCAGTGCCAGAGCATTGGAATTCACCATCCTGTGCGCTGCCCGTTCGGGTGAAGTACGCGGGGCCACATGGGCCGAAATTGATCTACAAGCTAGCGCCTGGATCATCTCAGGTGATCGTATGAAAGCCGGTAAGGAACACCGTGTCCCCCTTTCCAACAAAGCCCTGAAAATTCTCAAAGCCCTCCCACGGGGAGTCGACACCGATCTTGTGTTTCCCGGCATGAATAACAAAGCCCTGTCCGACATGAGCCTGATCGCTGTATTAAAGCGTATGGGCCGAGGCGACCTGACTGTCCACGGCTACCGCTCATCATTCCGGGACTGGGCAGCCGAGCAAACAGCCTACCCGTCAGAAGTGGTGGAAATGGCCCTGGCTCACNCCATCGGCAACAAAGTGGAAGCCGCCTACCGCCGCGGTGACCTTTTCGATAAACGTCGGAAATTGATGGACGACTGGGCTAAGCATTGCGGGACAGCAACGCCCCGCCGGCTTGGCTGAAGGGCAGATAGCGTCCACAAAAATCGAGTGCGAAGAACGACAGCTAACGGATCCCGAACCTGCCATTGGGACTTTTTGCCGGTCGGCCCGCTTCTCGGCCGAAGGCGACGCTGGAGATTTGAGCAGAGGACTTCCACTAGGTGTCCGTTACCGGACGTAGGTCAAAAAGCCCTCACCGAACGGCAGCTTTCTGATTTTCTCTACGGGATGGATAGTCGGAAGGCCGTCGATCAGTCCATGGAATTCCGCTGGCAATCGTTTTGGCTCATCTCCCGCTGCCCGACGCGAATCGTCCGTAACGCAGCGCCAGGCTCGGCATCACCAGCAGGTTGAGTGTGGTGGAGGTAAACAGTCCACCCAGGATCACCAGTGCCATCGGACCTTCGATCTCGCGGCCCGGATCACCGCTGCCGATTGCCAGCGGCAAGAGGCCCAACGCCGTGGCGAGGGCCGTCATCAGGATCGGCGTCAGGCGCTCCACTGCGCCGCGCGCGGCGGCCTCCGGCCCCCAGGTCATACCCTCGACGCTCACCAGATGCTCGTAGTGGGAGAGCAGCATCACCGAGTTGCGCAGAGTGATGCCGAACAAGGTCACGAAGCCGACCATGGAGCCGAGCGAGATGCCGCCGCCGGTGGCGAAGACGGCCAGTACCCCGCCCACCAGGGCGAAGGGCAGATTGAGCAGCACCAGTGCCAGGTTGCGCGGGTGCCCCAGCACGATCCAGAGCAGCAGAACGAGGGCCACGGCCGCAATGACCGAGTGCACCAGCAAGTCGCGAAGGGAGGCAGCCTGGGCTGCGGCAGCGCCGCCGAACTCCAAATAGGTGCCCGGGCTCAGATGCACGTTAGCCGCCAGGCTTTGTTTCGCCTCCGCCACGAAGGAAGTCACGTCTCGCCCGGCGACGTTGCAGGTGATGGTTTGTACACGTCGCGCCCCGTTGTGCAGCACGACGTAGCGGCCGGAGGTTGCGTACACGTCGGCGAGTTGGTCGAGGCGCACGAAGGCGCCCGCCGCGTTGCGCAGCGGCAGCGCTCGCACATCGGCGATGTTGCGGCGGGCCGCGGGCGGCAGGATCACACTCACGTTGAAGACCCGGCTGCCGTCGTACACCTGCCCGACGACCGCACCCTGGAAGGCCGTCTCGACGGCATCCAGCACATCCACCGCGTCGAAACCCCAGCGCGCCAACGCTTCCGGGCGGACCCGGATGCCCAGTTCGGGCGCACCGGGGGGTGACTGGACCTGCACCTCGGTCGCGCCCGGAACCCGGCCCAGGGCTTGGGCGACGCGCTGGGCTTCAGCATCGAGCGTATCGAGATCGTTGCCATAGATATTGACCACCACTGCTGCCGTGTACCCCGAGAGGGTCTCCTCGACCCGTTCGCTGAGGAAGGTCTTGAGCGCGAAGCTCACCCCCGGAATGTGCGCCAAGGCATTGCGGATATCCGCCTGGGCGACCTCCGCCCCCTCGCCTGACAACGGCTTCAGGTCGACATCGAACTCGCTGTAGTGGGTACCCCAGGTATCGTCGGCCTTTTCGGCACGTCCGACCCGTTGGCTCACCGCCCGCACCGAAGGGAGCTTGAGGAGTTCCGCCGAAACCTGGCGGCCGATGCGCAGCGACTCGGCGATGGAGGTTCCGGGTACCGCGGACATGTGCAGGATGTAATGCCCCTCTTTGAGCTCGGGCAGGAAACTGCCACCAAAGAATGGGAGCATCGCTAGCCCGGCCAGGGTGAGCATGCCGACTGTCGCGATGATGACGCGGTAGTGGTGCTCGACCCCCGCGATGAGGTTCCGGTATCTCTCCTTCAGCCAGTGGGCAATAGCGGCGTCATGCTCAGGCAGCGCGCTGCCGGGCAGCAGCGAGAGGCAGAGCGCCGGGGTGACGGTAACGGCGACCACCAACGACGCCAGCGTCGCCAGCAGATAGGCGATGGCCAGCGGCGAGAACAGCCGTCCGGCGATCCCCGGCATGGTCAGCACCGGCAGGAACACCAGGGCGATGGCAAAGGTGGCGTACACCACGGCGCTTCGCACCTCCAACACGGCGTCGAGCACCACCTCCAGAACCGGTGCGGGTTGCGCCTGATGGCGATTTTCCCGCAGGCGTCGATAGATGTTCTCCACCACGATGATCGCATCGTCCACCAGCAGGCCGATGGCGATGGCCAGGCCGCCGAGGGTCATGGTGTTGAGACTGATGCCGCGGCCCTCCAGGACGGTGACCGCGGCGAGCAGGGAGAGCGGGATCGCAGTGAGCGCGATGGCCGAGGTGCGCCAGTTGAACAGGAACAATGCGACCACGGCCACCACCAGAATGGCGCCGAGGATCAGCGAATGCTGCACGTTCTGGGTAGCGATGGTGATGAAGTTCGCCGGCCGGAACACGTCGGCGTGCAACGTGACCTGCTGGCCTTCCAGGACGGGACGCACCTCGGCCAGCGCCCGCTCCACGGCTTCCGTGACCGCCAGGGTGTTGGCGCCATACTGCTCGGAAATCACCAGTTGCACGCCCGGTGTACCGCCCACCAGGGCGGCGCCGATGGGCGGCTCGGGCGCTTCGCGCACCTCGGCGACGTCGGCGAGCGTCAGGTTGGCCCCGCCCTCTTGCCTGACGACCGTGCGTGCAAGCTGCTCGACGCTCAGGGATTGGGCGTAGGTTTGCAGGACGATGCGCTGGTTGGCGTTGTCGATGACCCCGGCGCCGCGCGTGCCGGTGGCGCGACGCGCGACATCCAGCACGTCACCGAGCGCCAGCCCATACTTGGCGAGCCGCTCGGGCCTCACCTGGATCTGAAACTCCTTTGCCTCGCCGCCGAACACCGCCACCTTGGCCACACCCGGCACGGCGAGCAGGCGCTGCTTGAGCGTCCAGTCGGCCAACGTGCGCAGGTCCATCAGCGAACGCTTTTCCGAAGTCAGGCCGATGACCATCACGACGCTGGTGGAGGAAGTCAGCGGCGACATGCCTGGCACCTGGACACCGTGCGGCAACTGCGTGGCCAGGGCCGCCAGGCGCTCGCTGACGTTCTGGCGGTCGCGCCAGATGTCACTCTTGGGGTCGAAGGTGACGGTGATCACCGACAGGCCCTGAATGGACTGGGAGCGCAGCGCCTCGACCCCCGCCACGCCGTTGATGGCGTTCTCGATCGGCTGGGTGACCAGCACCTCCACCTGTTCCGAGGCGAGGCCCGGGGCCTCGGTCTGAATGTTCACCTGGGGCGGGGCGAACTCGGGGAACACGTCGTACTTGGCCCCGCTGAACGCATAGANCCCGTAGCCCGCCAGCAGCACGGCCAGCGCGATCACGACGCCCTTGTAGCGCAGGGAAAAGCCGACGATGGCGGCGAGCCAGCCGGCGCGGGATGCGTGTCTCATTCGCCTTCCTCGCCGACCTGAATCTGCGCGCGCAACTCTTCCGAGAGCAGGCTCTGGGCGCCGCGCACCACCAGGCGCGCGCCCTGGAACCCACCCGGCACGAACCAGCCCTGGTCGATGGCCATCGCCGGCGGCAACTCGCGCCGCACGAAACGGTCAGGCGCGCTTTGCAGATACACCCAGGACTTGCCCTGCCACCACACCACGGCGTCGGCCGGCACGATGCCGCCCGGCTGTTCGGCGCCCGCTGGCAGGTTGGCGGTGAGCGTGGTGCCCGGCAGCAGCCCGTTTGTCGAGGCGGCGTAGAAGAAAGTCGGCCCCTGGGTGCGCGGGTCGGCCTGGGGCGCGGCGGAAATCAGCTTGCCGGTTCGATAGGCGCCATCGCCAGCGTCGACCCTCACGGTGACGGGCGGCTTCGCCAGGCTGCTACCCGCCGACACCGCGACCCGCAGCAACACTTGCCGTTGTTCCGCCAAATCCCGGAACAGCGGCGTGTCTTTTGCCATCGCCTCAACCAACGCAGCCCCCCATTTTTGCCGGGCGCCGCGCTCGACGGTGCCCAACGCCTCGGCGGCCGCGCGTGCTACCGCCTCGTCGCCACGCCATGTGGCTCGCGCGGCCTCCAACACCTTGTCCGAGACGTTGCTGTCATCGTTGTGCAGCGCCTCGATCCGCTCAAATTCGCGGCGCGACGCCTCCATCGCTGCCCGGGTCCGCTCCAACTGGGCGGTGGCGGCGACAAAGGCGTTGCGCAGATCGATGAGTTCCTGGAGCGGCAGCACCGCGGCCAGCGCCGCGATCTCTCCGCGGCGGGCGGTCTGCTGCACGGCGGCCACGGCGATGTCGGCCCGCTTCTGGGTGTCCGCATCGAAGACCAGCGCCGTGCCGCCGTCCTGGGCGACGACGCGGGACGGCGCGTTGACGGGTTTCTCACGCTTCTGTTCGATAGCGAGTTCCTCGCGCCCCGCCAGAAATCCCCAGACAGCCAGGCCGGCCACCAGCGCGCCGATACCGATCACGATGAATGGTTTTTTTCTCATGGTTGTTCCTCGTAGGGACGGGGTTTCGACGAAATGACCTGGTCCGCCGTCACGGCCAGCGCATGGGG
>JGI26530J50255_1002185_pt1 | contig 11737 bp, 12 predicted proteins | sample ThiBiot_500_plan_2_FD_50255 | JGI IMG/M metagenome (IMG submission 50255) | reverse complement strand
AAAAAAAAACAGTGTTCGATGAAATCAAAGAGAAAACAACGATTTACAATATCGTATTTGTCACCCATTTGACCATTGATGAAAACTGGCTCTTGTTTGAGATTCTTCGGCCACTAGGAACACGGAAAATTATTTGAAAAATAATGAGAAGAAGAAGAATTTGTCGAGAAACCTTTTTATTTACATAAATCGCACCGATTTCGGCTGCTGCTCGAAGGATACTTGCTTCGGTTACGCCCGATGCTAATGGATGGCCAGGTGGCGATGATATCAACTCCAATTTAATAGCTAAAAGCCCGATATTCGAGGGAAAAACAGAGGAAATTTGTTCGATTTTTACCGATATTGATTTCACTGAGTTTGAAATAGGGTCGATAGCCAAATCGTCGTTTCATGAACGATAATAATTCGTGTTGAATCGTTTCAGGATCTTGTTTGATGATGGTTTTCGGTAGGGTTACAGGTGTACTAATAGTTGTTGCTGATTCAGCTGGAGAATCGGTGGATTTTCTCGAGGCACTTCGACCTAGAACAAAATCGAACAATTCGAAATCAGAACAAATCGAAATCGAAACTTTTTCTCGTTGATTTCTTCGGCGATTTTTCGACATCGGTTTTTTTCTTTTTCTTCGGTTTCGTCGGCGGAACAATCAATGGTTTCTGTTCATTGATGATGTTCGATGCAATCGATGATAATTTGTCAGTTTCTTGAGAGAATTCTTTATTTAAAAATAATAATTGAAAATAATCTTCGATTGAAATCGTTTTTCGCCAACGAATCGGCAAACGATTTTGCTCGAGATTATCTTTCATCGCCCATTGAGTTCNCAGATGGATAGCTGGATGTTCTTGAGGTGAATAATAGGCGAAATCTATCCAACGTTCTTCATTTCGAGCACGTTCAATGTAATTATAAGATCGAATTTTCTTTTCACGTTGTAAACGACCTTCCGGTCGCCAGAATTTCATTGTTACGAGTTCATTCGATGGTTTATCCGTCGTTTCATCATCAGTTGTTGTTTCGTCTGCCGAGGAAGCCGATTGTTTCGAAAAATTTCCTTCGTTATCGAGTTCGTCATCGTCGATTGACATCGGTTTTTGTGCGAGAAGNGTCGATGATGTTGCATCGAAATTCGGTCGTAATTGGAAGATGGCATTGAGAGGAGAAAGTTGGAGACCGTTCGATGTCAGAATACCGACGGCATATCGTTTGTAATTCTCGCCTGGCGTAAGATTTGTCGACGAGAGAGTTANTCGATTGAAAGTTGGAAGTGTTTGGTCGGATATCGACAGATGTTCACTGGCTCGTGTTTCATTTTCTTTAGCATGAAAATTCGATTGATCATCGAGCGAATAATCGACTTGAACGAGTTTATTTTTCGGCTTCAAACGAGCATTGACAAANGTTGCATTCGAATTATTATTGTCGTATTGAAGATTATTGGCACGTAAAGGATATTGAAATAGATAAAGTTGATCGGCAAAGATACGTGTGAGATGTATGTCAACCTAAAGCACAGAATTCGAACATGATTTGNAAAAACGAAAACAACGACGTTTTACTTCAGCAATTAGTGGATCATTATCATCATCTAGTATTTGACATTCGTCTGCCATCCGTCGTTGATTTGCTTTCGACGGCTGATTTTATTACATATATACATAAAAGGAAAAACAAGTCTATAAAAAAGAGGAAGAGAAAGCGAATAATTACGGAATAAGAAAAAGAAGAGAAAAAAAAGAGGAGTTTTGTTTCAAGCGAAATCATCGGCATGGTTCTTTATAAATGTTTGTTTGAATCATCGGAAGTTGTATCATTTACAAAAAGAAGAAAAAAAAACAACAACAATACAGAACAAAAAAAAAAGAGACAGAACAAGAAAACTGATTAATATTAGTTATTGCTTTGGGACACTTGGCGTAATGGTTCTTGTAGATATGATGATAGTGCATCCATCTAGAAAATCAAATCAATATTTTGAATTCGATCGAATTTCAACGTTCAATACTTTAGCTTTTAGCATTCCTAATTGCACATTAGTTTTTGAGACCATACAAATAAGTTGAGTAGCAACAGCTGATATAGCCATTTTGCCTTCTTCTGCATCGAGTAGGATCATATTTAAATCGCCTGAGCCGACGTAATTCTGCGGAAGAGTAGATGTTGAAGTTTGACGAACACGCTGATGTGCTGCGAATATACTACTCGCCATAGCAGCAATGATTTTTGCATCTTTAGCATCGAAACCAGAGTACGCTAGTAGAGCACCATCCTTTGTTAATAAACTATTTTGAAAAAGAAAACAAAAATCAATTAATTGAAATGAAAGACTACGCCTACACTGTCGATTGAATGCCTCCATTTGTTACTTGAGCAAGTACTTCGCTTAAAGCCTTCGGTTTTAGCATAATTTATCTGAAAAATTGCAAACGATCATCTATCAGCTGATTATCAATGTTTCTTTTTCATATGCGTGAAAAAAAAATAGTCTATCAAAAATACTAATTGACAACCAATGAAAATAGCCTTGGTATTCTTGTCATGAGTGTCCTTGTACACACTCATTTTTCCCCTTTCATTTGCGGTGATCATCCTAGCTACCTTTGCTTTTGCGTTCCTTGCTTGTTTAATCATAACTTATTTGCCTGTCTTTTCGACTTATCGATTCATTAATTCATCGTGTACGTTTGTTTTGTAAAGTAAACGATCGAAAATACTGAATAGAAAAGACCTTGATAAATCTGCTAAAAGAAAACAAAATATTTACTGTGCATTTGTTGTCGATAGATTCATTTGAAAAATGTATACACCTCAAGTCAACACATACGGATGGCAAACAGGCAATCGGAAAATCGTTTCTTATCGATTGCCGTCGCATCTCGAAGCACCACCTGGTTGGCATAGTGAAATAGTTCATTCGAATTCTCCGGTACCTATTTTTCACNAAGCTCAATCAACGGCCTATCAACAATCATTTGTTCCGACAAATGTTTATGATCAACANCAATTTGCATTCAACGAACAACAGGAAAGAAATATCGTCCATCAAGTTCAAAGACAAACTCTACCACCAGTGGTAATTCGAAGACAACTACCGAATAACTCAGTTGTTTATCGACAAAATATCTCGGTGAGATATCTCCAACCACCACCATTGCCACCGCCAGGACCATTGATTATTCGTAAAATAATCGAACGAATTCTGTTTAATATCGAAGAATTTTCTTTTATCTAGGTGAAGTTCGTCCACCACAGCCACCACCATTACCACCAATTCGAGTAGGTTTCTATTTTTAACCTTTTTGTTCGTAAACGATGATTATGCGTTAGATTCGAGAACGACAAGAACGACCTCCAACTCCACCACCTGTGGTAAATCGAAATCATATCTTTTTTTACAGAACTACGCTCGTCATTCATTTTCGCTACTTAGATTCTTCGTGAACGACCTCCGCCAGTTCCAGCTCAAATTCCTGCTCAAGTTATCGAAAAAGTTTTGCCTCCTCCACCTCAAGCACCACGTGGTGTCATTGTCGAACATTTCGGTCGCGCTCCACCGAAGCCACCGAATATTATCATCGAACGTTGGTTACCCTATAAATCTCCAGGTCCTCGACGTGTTCTCGTCGAACGTGCACCGCCAATTGCTCAGTAACTCTTCTCAATCACGAATTCTCGATTTCGAAACTTTTTCTTTCTCATAGATGCGCTCAAGAGCGTAATCTCGTTGTTCATTACGATTCTCCAAAAGCACATATTCATCGACAGTATGAAAACAGAGGTGTAGTCTGTGCTGATCCTGAGGATTATCTTCGACAATACGGTTCTGAAATCGATTCACAAACAATCGATGGTTATAAAGCCGAACTTCTTCGTGAAGCTTCTCGTGCTGCTCCACCGCCACCTTCAATCAACTGCGGTTCTCATCGAGTCTCACCATGTTACGAGAACGTTCGGTCAATCACTCCGCCACTTCGTCGTTCGGTATCCTATCACGATCGTAGTACATCTCCTTATGTAAACTGCGGTTATCAAACCTCTCGATCCTATGTCGAATATCCGACATATTGTCAAGAAACTGACGTAACACCATCGTGGAACGCACGTTGCAATCCATGTTCGTCGTATTCTCGTGGTCGTTGTGGTGAGGATTATTATTATTCGTCTTCGTATTCTTATCCAATGAGTACAATTCGTGTTCATTCAGAAGCTGAATTTCGCGATGTCATGTGTAATCTTACTCGTGGTCGTGTTCCAGCGTCACTAGGCGCATATTAAAACAAAAAAAAACACAAAAAATATTTGCATTAAGTTCGTTTTTTTTCTCTCTCGCTCTTTCTGGAATAAATAAATTTCATCAGCTGAGGTCAAACTAAAACCGAATTCTATTTTTTTCTCAGCGAATTTCCTTCACCTGTAAACGGTTGAAAAGTTTTCGATGGATTCTTTTCCGTATTCTGTTCGATCGAACGTGGAAATCTCAAAAAACCACATTTATAATCATAATCCGGTTGTCCACGATTGCCTTCCCGTTCTTTCAACGGAATGATTGTTGTCGAACAGTGATTTTCATCTCCTTTCGTTTGTATCTCATCCAAGGGTACAGCGAAATCAACTTCTAAATCACAATCGATTATCGAAACAACATTCGCAGGCTTCAAATCGACAACTAATAATTGATAGGTTCGTTCGAGATATTCGATTGATATCATATCATTTTTGGTTAGACAATTGAAATTTCGTAGAAACCTTTCTAGAACAGCTTTCGGATTGGTTATGTCGAGAAACTGTTTGGTTTGCGGTTGAAAACATGCGAATGTTGCCAATGGTAATGAATGAACGGATTCGATACGTATTTGATTACCTTCATCGATGTCTAATTGCTTCATAATCCAATGTGGAACGTAGCAGATTTGTTCGTTATTTGGAAGAAATTCTAGGACACCACAGTGTGTCGAACGATGATTTTCGAGATTCGTTATTTTAAATAACATAACACCGGTCTAAAAATTGACAAATGTTATCGAAATTTTCGATAGTGAAAGTAGAAAATGACTTGATGAATTAGTCGTGCGAGTGCTGATTCGGGAAGAAAAATTTTGCCACTATTTTCGATCGTTTCTCGATTTCGATCGACGAGAAAAGCAGTTGAATAACATTGATAACTTGTTTGAAAGTTATTATTATTTCCTTCATCATCACTTTCGAATGACATTCTTGATCAATCTAAAAACAACTGTGTGCGTGCGGATACGATCTTGACAAAAGTCCAAGAAAATATCGTCTAGATGTCGCTGAAATTTTGACAAAAGAAAAAAAGATTCCAACGAACAAAAAAATTCTTTTTTATCATCACGTGATCGAGAGAAAATCTCGTTGAAATTAATAAAAAAAATAGTTCCATTTTTTCGTCGTCATCAACCAATGAAATCGCTCCGAAAACTAACCTCGGTGCTGAACAAAAAAATTCTGTCTCATCAATACACATAACAGAGGGAGCTAGACACATTTATTTTTTATAAACATCAACTATTGTGTCCAAGAGGAGACCATCGTGGCTGCCTCGTTCGGTTTCCTTGGATATAAAAAAAAAGAAGAAATGAAACCGAAAATCCAATCTTTTTTTTAGATAAACGAAAAGACAAATTAACTCCATCATGCAGAAAAATCATCAACATCTCGTACGGCCATGTGCCGTATTTGTTGAACGATTAAACGATTCTTTCATTCCGTCGAAACGTTACAAAGTCGATGCTGATATCATCTATCGTTCTGTCAACGATCCAACAACAAATCCCAACGATGAACTCTCCGTCGATGTTCTCATGTTACCCAATAATAAAGTTAAAATATCCTCATCATCGACATTCGAAGATCTACCAGCCAACGACGAAACGAAACCGATCGTACGCATACGTCCACATCAATCGTCAATCGATTCGATCGATTACGAATCTCCATCAACAACTGTCAAACGAAATTCGACTCGTTCGTCGACCAAATACGACAACGATTCGTATCTGTTCAACAATACGTTCGATTCCGAAGACGAACTCGGCATGGACTTAAACGACGAAGAATTAGCATCGATCAATCACGTTCTCGATTTCGATGAAGATGACATGTCGAATTTCGACGATGACAACGGCAACGGACCGGGTTATCACGCTGCTCAATTGCCAGATCTAGTTATGGGCTCGTTACGAGCCGATAGCGACGTCAAATTCGAACCATCGTTTCAGTACAGCGATTTGTTCAATCGAAAAGGTCGAACATTCGTGTGTGACGAACGTGGCAATCGTGTTGTTTCAGTTAAATTAGATAAAAGCTCAGCGAAACGTTTAATCGATGGTATCGAAAGAAATTTAGGACGATTAGTTCTCGAAGAATGCCGTCGAGGTGATTTACAAGCACATATTTTAAAAGTAAAATCAGTTTTGTAGTCGAAAGATCGATGACGTTCGTGTTTAGATTGTTTTCAAAGATGAACAAGAATTTTTCGATTTCAATCGATCTGCTATCGTTTCGAAACATTCGTTCAAACAATGTCCGGAAATGTACACGAGATTTCTCGAAAGTCTATTCGAATCTCAAACATATCCAAATGAGAATGAAACCGATCCGTTAGGCGGCGACGTACGAAAACACTTTTTCCTGCATTCGAAAATCTTCTGTTTTGTCATTTTTAGGAAAGTGAACAACTCAATCAATCGTATTGTTGCAAAGTTCACGAGTGTGGCGAAGCGTTTACATCGCGTATCGAGGCGATGAAACACGCGAAAAAACATGCCGAATTAGATCCGTTCGATTTCGTTTGTGATCATTGCGGAAAGAAGTTTCTCGGCATTGCAAATATGAAACGACATTTACGTGTTCATATGGGCAGTGAAGGCAAAGATTTTGCTTGTCCACTTTGTCATTATCGAGGCTGTACGACGACGCATGTCAAACGACATATGGCACATAAACATTTAGAAAAGTAATTGATCGATCGATCGATTGAATCAAGCAGAGAAAGAGCTTTGTTTTTTTGTAGATCGATTCCGTGTCCGTATTGTTCATTTATGGCTGCAACTAATGCAGATTTGAAAATTCATATGGCAAGAAGACATTGGGATATTGAAGGGTTAGATATACTTAATAATCTACCGAAAACATACAAAAAAGAATGGAAATGTAATAAATGTGATATGGTTTTTCATGATTATTCGGTATGAAAACGAAACATTTTTTTTTCTTTATCTTTTCGAATTTGATTTTGTTTTCAGGATTTTCAAAATCATATTTACAGTCATTCAAGTCAGACAAATAAATTTCAATGTAATCTCTGTCCGTACAATTGCAAGAGCTTCTCGAAATTGAAAGTACGAATTCTTTTGCTGTTGTTTCGAAAAATTCACTTTTGGGTTTTTTTCTTACTTTCCAGCGACATATGTTGTATCATCAAGGTCAACGAAACTACGAATGTCCGAAATGTAACAATAAATTCTATCAAATGGAGCATTTGAAACGTCATTTAACATCGATACATAAACTAAATATTCCTCAGATTGGTCGAGGCAATCGATTGTTCAACTCCGATATTCTCAAACGAGTAGGAGAAATCATAAAACAAAACAAACTTCTTCATCAAATAAAACGCTTTTTCAGAATTCTGACATGCCGAATATTCCTCCACCACACGGCACTGTTCCTCAATGCTACAAAGTCATATCGAAATGTGTATTTACTTGTCAAAAATGTCCATTTTCAACAACTAAACTCTATCATTTGAATGAACATGTTAAAAGTGAACATTTACAATTAGACGATTCGGCACATGTTTGCACGTTTTGTTCGTATATAACTGATAAGAAAACAAATCTTAAAGTAAATAATTTTTGAAAAAAAAATCATTTCAAATCGATTCATTTCGGATATTTATTCTAGCGACATTTACATCATAATCATGCTGGACAATCGAATACGCCCGTACTTTTATCGAATGATGCACTTCTCTCCAATCCAAATACGAAGTTTGTCATTGTGATTTGCAGAATTTATTTTAATTCGATTTTAAAAATAGATTTCAATGTGGTCTCTGTCGACGATATCAAAGCAATGTCGATGAATTCATTAAACATATTACTGAAAAACATCGAATGGATGTAAGAACATTTAATTTACATTTTTTTCAAATTCGTAATAATAATTCTTTCAGGTTGTTATTCTTGATTCTGCTAATAACGGTAATATTCATCAGCAAATTAAATCTCGAGGTCGTGCGGAAGTATGCATAAATATATTTATTTAATTTTGAGTAGCTAAATTGTTCCTTTTGACTTTGTTCGATAGCTTATATGCGCAAGTAATAATACGACACCGTTTCGATTCGATGAATTCGGTGGATTAGTTACAGTTATGAAAAATCCGAATAATACAAATGAAATCAATGTTAATCAACCGACATTAATCGAACAAGTCAATTCAACGGCAACAACAACGAACTCAACCCAAGACTTTTTACTTTCGCAATAACTGTGTTTTCTTTTGTTGTTTTTTCTTTTCTCTTTCTCTCTCTTCGTGTGTGTTTTCTTTTTTCTTTTGCATGCATATATTCATTTTTCTGTTTTTTTTTCTCTTATATTCAAAATTAGGTGTATACATGTTGTTGTTATGTGTCTATTGTTGTTTATATATACAATCCTCATAGGATTGTTTAATAAAGAAACGAAACGAAACGTTAGATTTCTTTGTCAATCGAGCGTAGTGACACGATAGACAGACTTGCCAAATTTTATGTCAACGGGTTCCGTTCGATTTAGTTTCTATAGAAGTTCACCACTTATTAATTGAAAGAAAACCCGTGACATTTTCAAAAGAAGAGTACGTTTCATTTATATAACCGTTCATTAATATAAACACGTCTTTAGTTTTTCTTTTCAGTAATTTAAGATAGAAGATTTAGTTAAGCCGTTTTTTTATTTCAAAGAAGAAAACGAAGAAAAACTCTTCTCTCTCTCCCTCTCATGTCGCTGCACGAGCGTTCTAGTTTTTAATCTCGAAGTGATATAAATTTCCGAAGCATAGAACATAAATACGTGACATTCTCGTTCCAGAATAAGAATAGGATTTGATTAAAAAACAAACAAAAGTACAGTGACTTCAAGAATTACTGCCTCGCCCTTGCATGACAACTTTATTGCTGCTATTACCCAAACACGATAGGGGAAATAAATCAATTGTGACTATCATTATGTAGTATAATGTTCCTAATATACATGCGATAAGTTCAGCTTTCGAGTTGCTTTCGTTCTGGTTTTATTCACAAAATAATAGAACGAAAACAACTCGAAAGTCGAACGCATGGCACGTACCCTAGGAACATTGCACTACATAATGATAGTCGCAATCGATTTATTTCCCCTGTCGTGCTTGTGTAATAGCAAAAATAAAATTGTCATGTAAGAGTGGGCCAATAATTTTTGGTTGGCATCACTGTATATCTATTTTTTTTCTTCTTTGATTGAATCACAAAGACAAAAGCACTTAACGTCAAGTAAAATTACTTTTTTTATTTCTTCTTGTTATTTTCAATAGAACACGCAAGAGACCGCGAAGCATAGAAAAATTTCTCTCTGTGGATCTTGACTTTTGTACTATTTAAGAGGCACGCAGGCGAATGACTTTGTTTGTATTAGAATTTTAAAANTAACACGACAANTTTTTCTGGGTACAAAACGATGTCTATCGACTATTGGAATATATCTTGGTTTACAATATTTATTTTACTTATTTTTATTGCATTTATTGGCAATTTAATTATTATTCTTGCTATTCNCAAAGATAAAACCATGCATACATCAACATATTTTTATATAATTAACGTTAGTTTCNCGGATATTATTCTTGTTTTGACCTGTTTACCTGAACGTATCAGTGCAGTTTTCTATTCCGATCATGGTTTTCAATTAGGTCTTTATATTTGTAAGTACATCATAGATAGAATTCATAAAAACGACGAAAAACGATAATTTGNTTTCGAAATTGAGAACAAGAAACGATAGTGTAAACGAGTACTTGGCTAAATATATCCATCAGCCCACTTATTCTCTTCGATATTTGAGATTGAAACTTTTTTGAATATCATGTTTTCTTTTAATTTTTAATTTAAGGTTATTTTCTTCCATTTCTTCAACAAGTATCAATGCAAGCTGCACTAGGTTTCCTATTAATTTTAACTTTACACCGGTGTTATCCTGCGGGCGTGCCACGTTGTCTTCAACGTGACCTCATTCGACGACAAATACGAAATCATTCGAAAACCTCATGTATTATTTGGTTGTTCGCCATTTTAATTAATTTGCCATTGTTTCTCTTGACTAAATACGAAACCTATAATTTAGCAAATCAAAGTAATCTGACNTTTGCAAGTTGTGACACTGAAGCAAGAGAAACNTGGTCTCGAACATATTTAATTCTCATTCTTGTTTTAACATATCTCATCACAGGCATATTTCTCATTGTTATCTATGGACAAGTTATACGAATAATTGTTCATTCGAATAAATTTCGTTCAACAAAATCAGTGAAATTCAATGGTCAATATAATTTCTTGACACGAAATTTTCTCAGTAATGAAAAACGTCGTCAAGGACAAACATCAACGTCATCGTTATCGATGAATGCATCGAATTTACAACGAAATTTTCGTCAATCAACAAACACCTATCATTTGTCAGTATCAAGTCAATTTACGTCGGAAAAATCTTCATCAATCAANTCACGTTCNACTCAACATCTTCAAGTTATTGTCATGGTTTTTATCGTTATACTTCTGTATATACTTTTGCTTCTACCTTATCGTCTGCTAAATCTCTTATTTATTGTTTCAAATGAATTATTTCAACATGATTTTATGAATGAATTATTTTTTCAATGTTTAATTCATATCGTTCGTTTACTTGTTTTTCTTAATTGTGCTTTACAACCAATTATTTATCTGATTATTTCATCACGTTTACGGCAAACTGTGCAGAAATTTTTCGATTTGACCGTCGATAAATTTTGTTGCTATTGTCGATGTCCGACTCGACATACGCCAACAACAAATTTTCCATTGCAAATCTTTCGAACTCAACGAATCAATTTCATCAATGAAAGATTTCGTTGCTAAGCAGCACAAATCAATTCCGTCTAGTCGTTGAATCGATATCGAATTTCAATTTTTCTTTTTTGTAAATTCTCGTTTTTCTAATAAATCAAACTCGAAATGTTATGAAACGCAATAGACTATAGATGTCGCCTTTTTTCTCTCTCTTTTGCATCGCCATTGTTTCCCGTTTGTGGTCCTTCATTTATTTTCATTCATCTCCGATGTCTGTATTCAAGCAGTAATCGACGACAACGATTGGAATTATGAAATTCTTCTATTTTCTTATTTTTTTAGATACTTTTTTTCTCTCTTTCTCTCTCTGTCTTCAATCAATCAATCGAATTTGACAGTAGAGTTTAAATTAAATTATTAAACTAAACAACATTTCATCACATTTTGGTGCGAGTCATTGGTTTGTCTTCTTATTTCGCATGATCACTACTATATTCATATCCATCGTTCATTTATNAACATGTCTATTACAAGTAAATCTATTGATAAGAATAAACGCTATGCGGGCATTAAAACAAACGATTTTGTAAGTAAAACACGATCAAATGAAACGAGTCGAGCTAACGGTAAGTTCATCACCATCATCATCA
>JGI26530J50255_1002155_pt1 | contig 11898 bp, 6 predicted proteins | sample ThiBiot_500_plan_2_FD_50255 | JGI IMG/M metagenome (IMG submission 50255) | reverse complement strand
AAAATTTTTTCAGCTATTCTCTTATATATATTAATTTTTTTTCTTTATTTAATAATTAAAAATTATATAGTATTAAATGAAAATCATATAAAATCTGATAGTGTATTGTAACAGTTTAAAGGACAACGATGTTGTCCTTTAAAATTACAGATATTTATCAAAATTATATGATTTTTCATTTAGTCTCATATTGGATTAATAAGATAGTGAATTATCTGAATTCAAAATTATTTTTACTGGTTTACTTCTTCTTGACAGTGAATTTCCTTAAAAATATTAATATTTTTTTTAATTTTTTTTTCAGCTATTCTCTTATATATATTAATTTTTTTTCTTTATTTAATAATTAAAAATTATACAGTATTAAATGAAAATCATATAAAATGATAACAGAATTGTAACAGATTTGAAAGACAGCACTGCTGTCTTTCAAAATTACAGATATTTATCAAAATTATATGATTTTTCATTTAGTCTCATATTGGATTAATTGGATAGCAAAGAGTCCAAAATTAAAATTATTTTTACTGGTTTACTTCTTCTTGACAGTGAAATTTCTTAAAAATATTAATATTTTTTTAAAAAATTTTTCAGCTATTCTCTTATATATTAATTTTTTTTTCTTTATTTAGACGAATACAAGACCCTTTAGGGGTCTTGTATTCTCCTAAAAATTATATAGTATTAAATGAAAATCATATAAAATAATAACAGAATTGTAACAGATTTGTAATAACACTAAACCGATGGTTTAGTGTTATCAAGCATTGCTGTCTTTCAAAATTACATGTATATATCAAAAATATATGATTTTCCATTTAGTCTCATATTAGATAGTGAACCATTTGAATTTAAAGTTATTTTCACCGGTTTGCTTATTTCTGACAGTAAAATTTCATAGAATACTAATTTTTACCATTACTAGACAATTACTAAACCTGGGGATTTAGTATTTTCCCAAAATAAAAGTTGTAAAACATAAATAAAAAATCATATAATTTTTGATAGAGTACTAGAACAGCTTTGAGACTTTCCTGAGAAAATCTCAAACCACGTGGTATTTATCAAATTTACATAATCTTCATTTATGCAAATAATAAATTAATTGAGCAGTATGTTGAACTTTAATAATTACCAAAACGTAAAGTTTTCATAAATATTTAACGTTTTACTCATAAGAAATGCGGAATATTACCCAAAAATACTACATCCTGCAAGAGTCTGATATTTAGTAGTTGTTAAACTCAACATTCTCATATATTAGATTAATTGTGAGGAATACTAGACTTTATAATTCTTCTCCCACAAAGGGAACTATTGATTCTATTATTCACTTAAATTATTTTTTTTACTGCTCTACTCTCAGTTGAATACTAAACATATTAATGTTCAATATTTTTCAGGTGTGACATTCTTACAATCAGTGAAAAAATTCCAGAGTTAATTATAAATTTTCTGGAATTTTTCTGGAATTTTTCTGGAGCTCTAAAAATTATTCCAGAAAAAATTTTAAATTTCCTGTATACATATACAGAAAGTATAAAATTTACAACTTTTAAGACACGTTTACACCGTCTTCAGGAGATCATTTTTCGTCATTTTTGAGTGTTCTCAAAAAAATTCCAGGATTTCCTGGAGGTAAAATAGTTTCATAAGACCCCTATGCAAAAGGAATAAAATATTAGAGCATCTATATATTATTGTTAAGTCGGTAAAATCAAAGGTTGAGATGAATCATGATAAACCGGTCATCATTTACACTATATTTAACCGTCATTACCTGTTAGAAACGCATAGTTATATTTTAAATTTATAAAAATTTCATTGTTGCTACGTGTTATTCTGTAACTATTTGAAAAATATGAATTTGGTAGAAAATGTATATAATTCAATATACTAAAAACAATATTAAATATTCAGTTTATTAAAATAACATATAATGTAGTCTCACTAATTTTATAACATAATTATATTTTTAATTTATATCAATACGATCTACATTTATTTTTAATATTATTAAAAATAACACTATATACATCTATGTAAATTCATTTTAAAAATATATAAGTGTTTAATATAACAGTTATTTTCCATTATTTTATTATAGGTTAGCAATTTAAAAGATATATACCTCTTTATATCAATCTTGATCATGGAACATTTTATATTATCAATGTATCTGTTAGCATACAATCATATTATTATTTTAATATTTATAAATTTTCTATTTATTCTATTATAAAATAAATTATTATATAGTAAATAAATATTTATAAGAAACTAGACCCATTAGGGTCTAGTGTTCGCCTAAAAATTATAATTAAAATTTTGATGTTAATTCATATACATTCAGTCTTTATATGAAAAAGATACATTTATTTACAAATGTAGGTAATTTACAGTTAATTTTTAATGATAAAAATTTTATGTATTAGAATCATTCTATCTTATAGTCTTGATTAAAATATTACTTAATTTTATTTTTAAACTATTAAAGAATCATATTAATTAAAATTTTATCATTGTTAAAATTTATCTTATATAAAACCATATAAATTTGTTCTAAAAAAATATTTAAATATTAAACATCAAACTGTTTTCATTATTTTATCATAAGGTAATTTTTTTCTAAAGATAGACATCTTTTACAACAATCTTATTTTTAGACTATTTAATTATACAATATATCTACAAATTTATAATCATGTTATTATTCTAATATCTATAATTTTCTATTTATTCTATTATAAAATAAATTATTATATAGTAAATAAATATTTAAATTTTAAAAATTATAATTAAAAAATTTTTATTAAGACGTATACATTCAGTCTTTAGTTGGAAAAGATACATTTATTTATAAATGTAAGTAATTTACAGTTAATTTTTAATGCCAAAATTTTTATATATTAGAATCACTCTATCTTATTATCTTGATAAAAATATTACTTAATTTTATTTTTAAACTATTAAAGAAACATATTAATTAAAATTTTAACATTGTTAAAATTTATCTTATATGTAATCATATAAATTTATTCTAGAAAAATATTTAGATATTTAACATCAAACTGTTTCCATTATTTTATCATAAGGTAATATTTTTAAAAAGATAGACGTCTTTTATAGCAATCTTATTTTCAGACTATTTATTTGTACAATATGTCTATAAATTTATAATCATGTTATTATTCTAATATCTATAATTTTCTATTTATTCTATTATAAAATAAATTATTATATAATAAATAAATATTTAAATTTTAAAAATTATAATTAAAAAATTATTGTTAAACTATATACATTTAGTCTTTAATTGAAAAAGATACATTTATCAGCAAATGTCCATAATTTACAATTTAATTCTAATACAAAATTTTTCATATATTAGAATCATTGGATTTTATAGTCTTAATATTAAATTTATAAAATTTTATTTTTAGATTATTAAAAAATCATATTAGTTAAAATTTTAACATTGTTAAAATTTACTTTATATACAACCATATAATATATATTAAAAATATTTGAATATTTAATATATCAGATATTTCCATTATTCTATTATAAATCAATATTTTAAAAAGATGTATACCTATTTAATAACATTGTTTTTTTTTTACTATTTTATTCAATTAATGTACCTATCAGATTATAATCATGTTATTATTGTAATATTTATAAATTTTTTATTTATTCTATTATAAAATAAATTATTATATAATAGAATAAATATTTAAATTTTAAAAATTATGATTAAAAAAATTGCTATTAAGCCATATACATTCCGTCTTTAAATGAAAAAGATACATTTATCTACAAACGTCCATAATTTACGATTTAATTCTAATACAAAATTTCTCATATATTAAAACTATTGTATCTTACAGTCTTGTTTTAAATATTAAATGGTTTTATTTTTAATCTATTAAACAACTACATTGAATAAAATTTAAACATTGTTAAAATTTACTCTATATACAACCATATAAATATATATTAAAAATATTTAAAATATTTTTATATACATCCTATCTTTATTATTCTGTTATATACAATGATTTTAAAAAATAGATCCTATCCTGTAATAACATTAATTTTAAACTATTTTATTCAATCAACATATCTACCAATTTACAACCATATTATTTTTTATTGTTTATAAAATTTCTATTTATTCTATTATAAAATAAATTATTATATAGTAAATAAATATTTAAATTTTAAAAATTACTATTAAAAAAATATTGTTTACACTGGATTCACTTAGCTATGATACAAAAATATTGATTTAAACACAAACGTACATAATTTACTGTCAATTTTTAATAGTAAATATTTTGTTTATTAGATTCATTGTGTCATATAGTCTTACTTCTAATTTACATCTAAATTTTATTTTTAATTATTATAGTCTTACATAAAATAAATTTTAATAATATTAAAATTTACTCTATATACAACCATATAAGTATATATTAAAAATATTTAAAATATTTTTATATACATCCTATCTTTATTATTTTGATACATATAACGATTTTAAAAGATAGATCCTATCCTGTAATAACATTAATTTTAAACCATTTTATTCAATCAACATATCTACCAATTTACAATCATATTATTATTTATTGTTTATAAAATTTCTATTTATTCTATTATAAAATAAATTATTATATAGTAAATAAATATTTAAATTTTAAAAATTACTATTAAAAAATATTGTTTACATTTGATTCAGACAATCTTCATTGAAAAATATCACATTTTGTTATAAAGTACAGTCCAATGATATAAAAAATTACAGAAAAAATATGGCATTATTGTAACAGTGATACACACATTAATGATATACATACAAAATTTTTCATTAAAATTATGATTACTCCAAAATGACTAAAAATGTTCATAATATATTCATATACATTACAAACCATTCTCAAGTGTGTTCAAATATTTACGATGTAAATATTTGATTTAATATATCACCACAATAATATGTATATTTTTATGTTATCATTAAAAAGATATACTTATCCAATGAGCTATTATATTTCACGCTTATACCAAAAACTAATTAGACGTAGATATAGAACTATAATGTAAATACAACTTCATGATAATTTATACAATACAAGCTATGATCATTACAACATTTGTATATCATTAACAATCATACATACAATATATACAATATAGACATTATATGATTCATATAATGTGAAATCAATAAGATTTGCCTTATATTTTTGAGGTCCTCCATCCATTCATATTTATCTTAATGATAAACCCGTATAACCAACATCCATGTATACTGTCTATCTGTCTCAATTTAGGCAAAAATTGACATTAAAAAAAATTAAAAAAAATTTTAAAAATTTTTTTTCGCCCTTAAATAAAATTTTCTATATTAAATATATTATATTAGATATTTTTGCTCAGCTCTAAAAGCGATTATAAAAAAATTAAAAAAAATATTTCAATAAAACATCTAAGCTTTGTAAAGTAATCAATCACCCCAATTACTTTACATCGTATATAATATATTTTGCTATTTTACATTAAAAAAAAAAGAAGAAATTAAAAAAACTAAAAAAAAACAAATTTTATACTTTGTTGATTGTCTATAGATAAACATGAACAGAATCATGGACATCAACATTGACAAATTCAACTCCCGTTCAGTGAGTATTATTGATGATTTATATAGATTCACTATTATAAATCATAAAAAAATATACTCATTTGAATGGGATATTAAAGCCGACGATCTCTACGAAGCTGAAAAAAAGAAGATCGTCGCAGAAATTGAAATGTTATTGGGTGAGCATGAACATAAGGGGCTTACTATCATCCATAACATGAGTAAGTATTGGGAAAGACTCCACAAACAAGACAAAATGAAGAGGCTTTCCCGATTATACCCTTATGATTCAAGCACTCCCAATGACAGTGCTAATATTAATGTTGTTATCTCCAATCCACCAAAACTACCATCCAGGTTCGACGATGAGTATGACAATAGATTTGGTGAATTGGATAATATTGTAATTCCAGGATTTGAACCCTCTCCCGTTCCAATTTTCACAATTAATGGATTTGTAATTCCTGATGACTTTGGCAAGAACAGAAAGAAGCTCGGAAGACCAAAGAGTAATCAAAGTAATGCCTCAGCAGTTGATAATTACAAATTTATTAAAAAATATGAAGAATCTGCAGAATTTAGAGCTTCAGTTGACAGAGACGAGAAGGAAGATGAGGAAATGAAGAAGAGGAGAGATGAAGCAGCATTAAGACCAATTGGGCGTCCTAGAATTAGACCCATTAAAATAAAACCCGTACCTCCTCCACCTAAACCCTTTAAACACCCAGTCCCATACCCACAATTTTTGAATCGACCACTTGACATTCCTCGCGATGATATACCCTTAAAAATTGATACAGGTTATGATGTCGTTGTTGCTAATAATATAATTGATAAAAACACAATTGATTCAATCTATGCTGGTGATTATGATAAGCCAAAAGTGAAAAATCCAAGAGGTAGACCTGAGGGTAGCAAAAATCAATACAATTATATTCCTCTTAATGGTCCCAACGGTGGTATTCAAGCATTGAAATCCAGTAACAATTTTACTAAACCTTTATCATCTTTATCTGTTAACAATGTGTCTGATTATTCCCGTCTCGCGAAAAATAAAAATGATAGAATTATCACCAAGGATGTGCCTATTTTACCCACTAAGACTGTTATAAATTTCACTCGTGAAAATAGTTTCCCCAATGTTAGTCATCTCCCACCTGTTACAAGTCTTACAGCTCCAGTTTCATCCATTAAAAATAAAGTAGGTAGACCAATGGTTATTAAAGCAGAAAAACCTGAATCAACTGGTAAAAGAGGGAGACAATTGGGAAGTAGAAACATTGGACCAACAGCAAGGACTGATAGGGAAGTAATCATTGTTGATAAGGAAATTGCATTTAGTGAAAATCCCAGTAGTTTTGAATTATACGTTATTCAATATTCCAGAAAAAACAGAAACATATCATATGCTGAATGGGATCATCATGTTAACAAAAAATTCAAGGAGTGTCATGATGATTTAAAGGAGTTTTTGAATGATTCTTTGGAAAATTGGAAGGAGTTAAATGTCAGCATGATTAATGATTTAAAGAACTATTTGATGGATAAAATTCGCGAAGGGAAATTGGAAGGTGCAGATGGTGAGGGAGTGAAACAAATTGATATAGAATGCGCTAAACTTCATGATCCAGTTTATGTTATGAGAGCTAATATGGCAGCAGCTAGAAAGGAAAGGAAAGAAAAGAAAAAGAATGATGAAAGAGGTAACAGTGTTGTGGTTAAGGTTGTTGATGAAATCGATTCAGATGTGAATGAGGAAAAAGTAAATGTCGTGACAGTTAAATCTAAAACATCAGATTTTGTTACAGATTTGATTAATTTTGATGATGATCCAGTAATTCCAAATAATGATAATATGTTTAAAGATTTGAATGATGTTGATTTAATCGATTTCAGTGATGATAATATTGTACTTGAACCAGAACGTAAATATATGTTTAATCCTGAATTAATTTTAACGACTAATACCTGTTGTGACCTGTATGATTCAGATAGTACAGATATACATGATATATCCGATAGTGATATTGATATCGATGTAGTTAATGTAGCAATTGATGAGAAGATGGAGATTTACGATAAGTTGTATGATACATCTAATTTAATTGTGGAAATTTATAAATATTATCGTGAAATTAATTTTGTAGCAAATTTATTATCGGTGAAGAAAAATGATAGTGTAGATGATATAGATGAAATGAATGAGGTTGATTATCTTGAACTTGATTAAAATGATGTATATATGTATAATTATATTTTGTAAATTGTAAATTTGTGAATAACATGTAATATATTTTTAATAATTTTGAATTTTGTAAATAATACCTAGGGTATCTTAATAAATTTTAATTTTTGTAAATAACACCCAGGGTATCTCAGTATATTTTAATTTTTGTAAATAACGCCCAGGGTATCTCAGTATATTTTAATTTTTGTAAATAACGCCCAGGGTATCTCAATACATTTTAATTTTTGTAAACAACACCCAGAATATCTTAATAAATTTTAATTTTATAAATATTATCCAGGGTATCTAAATTTTGATTTTTGTAAATAACGAACAGAGTATCTTAGTATATTTTATTTTTTGTAAATAATACCAAGAGTATCTTAATAAATCTTAATTTTGTAAATAACACCAAGAGTATCTTAATAAATCTTAATTTTGTAAATAACACCAAGAGTATCTTAATAAATCTTAATTTTGTAAAAAATTCTCAAAAAATCTTAGTAAACTTTAATTTTGTAAATAACACCAAGAGTATCTTGGTAAACTTTAATTTTGTAAATAACTTCCGGAGTATCCCAGTATATTTTAATTTTTGTAAATAACACTCAGGGTATCTGAATAAATTTAATTTTGTAAATAATAACCATGTAATCTTAGTATATTTTGATTTTTATAAACAACTCCCAGGGTATCTTGATATAGTTTGTGAATAACGCTCAGGATATCTTAATGAATTTTAATTTTTGTAAATAACACTCAGAGTATCTAGGTAAATTTTATTTTTGTAAATAACACCCAGGGTATCTCGGTAATTTTTAATTTTGTAAATAACGTTCAGAGTATATTAATACACTTTTATATATATTAATAATGTAATTCTTCTTTACAAATAGCTATTAGATCCTTGATGTTAATTTTAATTACGTTATAAAAAATATTAAATATCGTATGTGGTTGTATCACAAATACCACAAATGTCGATAATAAAGATGTTGTTTATACAAATAATAATGTTATCTATGATGTTAGGAACACTAACAACATATTTACAAGGACACTCTGTCAGGTAATATAATTATATGACAAAATATGCCGTTATAAATATTTATGATCGGAAAAATGTGTATTATGTATTAAGAATAAAGTATATTCAAGATTGCTATAGAATTTCTAAAGTAATTGAAACACAACTTCACTGAATTAAATTACAATTAAAGATAATATTTCCTATTTTTAATTATATTTTATAATATATTTTAATTTTAGAAATTTTTCTGGAAATTTTAAAATTATCCCAAAAAATTAAAAAAAATTTCCTGTATACCTATACAGAAAGTATAAAATTGATAACTTTCATCACACGTCTACATTGTCTTAGCGATGCCATTTTTCCCTATTTTTGAGTGTTCTCAAAAAATTCCAGAAAATCCTGGAGAGAAAATAGTTCTATAAGACCCCTATACAACAGGTATAAAATATTGTAAAAATAATGTGTTATTATCATATCGGTAAAATAGAAGATTGTAATAAAACACCTTAAACTGTTCACTATTTACACTATGTTTAACGATTATCATATGTTATAAACATATGATTATAATTTAATTTTATAAATTTTCATTATTTACATTGTGTTATTCAGTGATCATTTGAAAAATATAAATTTAACTGAAAGTGTATATGGTTTACTGTGTAAAAATGATATTAATTATTCCGTTTACTAGAATATTTATGTATTACAGATTTACTGATTTTTTTCAATAATTATATTTTTAACAGATGTTAATATAGTCTATATTTAAATTTTAACATTGTTAAAATTTAAGCTGTATACAGTTGTATAAATACATTTAATAAATATTTATACGTTCAAATGATATACTTTTCCTGTTGTTCTTTCATTCAAAAATAATATTTTTGAAATAGACGGATGTATATATTAATATTATTTCAACATGTTTTTCATGTTCAATGTATTCACACATTAAAAATCATATTATTATTTATTGTTTATAATATTTTTATATATTCTATTATAAAATAAATTATTATATAGTAAATAAATATTTAAAATTTAAAAATTACAATTAAATATTTATTGTTTACACTGGATTCACTTAGCTATGATACAAAAATATTGATTTAAACACAAACGTACATAATTCACTGTTAATTTTTAATAGTAAATATTTTGTTTATTAGATTCATTGTGTCATATAGTCTTACTTCTAATTTACATCTAAATTTTATTTTTAATTATTATAGTCTTAAATAAAATATATTTTAATAATATTAAAATTTGTTCTACATATAGTTGGATAAACATATTTAAATAAATTAATCATATATTTATTACTATATTTATTACTATATTAATTTACATTACATTTTATAATATCAATATTTTCATAATAGACCATCTACATATAATATTGTTATTTTATTTGATAATTTTTATATTGTGTATATATTTTATTGTAATCATATTATTATTTATTGTTTATAATATTTTTATATATTCTATTATAAAATAAATTATTATATAGTAAATAAATATTTAAATTTTAAAAATTACAATTAAAAATTTATTGTTTACACTAGATCTATTAAGCTATGATGAAAAAATATTGATTTAAACACAAACGTGCATTATCAATTATTAATTTTTAATTTTTAATAGTAAACATTTTGTTCATTAAATTCATTATATCATGTAGTCTTACTTCTGATTTATATCTAAATATTATTTTTAATTATTGTAGTCTTACATAAAACAAAAAATTAATAATGTTAAAAATTTGTTTTACATGTAATTAAATAAATATATTTTAAATAAATTAACAATATGTTTATTACCGTATTAATTCATGTTACATTCTATAATGTCAATATTTTCAAGATAGACCATTTACATATAATATTGTTATTTTATTTGTTAATTTTATATGGTGTATCTATTTTACTATAATCATATTATTATTTACTGTTTTATAATATTTTTATATATTCTATTATAAAATAAATTATTATATAATAAATAAATATTTAAAATTTTAAAATTAATAATTGAAAAATTACTATTAAACCACATACATTCTATCATTGTTTGAAAAAGACATATTTATTTGAAAACGTACATAATTTATTATGAATTTTTAGTATTAAATATTTGATATACTAAAATCATTGTATTTTATAGTCATAATAAAAATATTACATAAATTTATTTTTAAACTGTCAGATAACAGTAATGAATGAAATTTTAATAATATTAAAATTTACTCTGTATATAACCATATAAATTTATTCTTAAAAATATTAGATGTTTAATATCCCAGTTGTTTTTATAGTTTATTTATTACAAAACAATATTTCAAAAATATACACATTTCTATATCAACTTTGTTTTAAATCATTTTATTGATTCAATGTATCTACCAATTTATAATCATATTATTATTTATTGTATGTAAAATTTTTATATATTCTATTATAAAATAAATTATTATATAGTAAATAAATATTTAAATTTTAAAAATTAATAATAAAAATTTTGCTATCAAACTGCATGTAATTAGTCATTATCTCAGAAAAATACATTTATCTGAAAACGACCATAAATTACAGTTAAAAATTGTTATAAAATATTTGATTCATTGTAACCATTATATTATATAATCATGTTTAAAATATAACTCAATTTAATTTTTAGACTGTCAGACAATCATAATAATTAAAATTTTAACAATATTAAAATTTAACTTATCTGTAACTGGGATATTAAACATTTAAATATTTAAATGTTTAATATCCCAGTTATTTTTATAGTTTATTTTTTACAAAACAATATTTCAAAAATATACACCTTTCTAAATCAACTTCGTTTTAGATCATTTATTGATTCAATGTATTTACCAATCTATAATCATATTATTATTTATTGTATATAAAATTTCTATTTATTCTATTATAAAATAAATAATTATATAGTAAATAAATATTTAAAATTTAAAAATTAATA
>JGI26530J50255_1002131_pt1 | contig 11969 bp, 10 predicted proteins | sample ThiBiot_500_plan_2_FD_50255 | JGI IMG/M metagenome (IMG submission 50255) | reverse complement strand
AGCCCAGCAGGTCGCAGTGCCGCCGTACCGCTATCCCTTCCTGTATTATCCTTGAATACCGCTGTAATTGATCTATCGAAAGTGAGGTGAAGAAAGCCATGGAATGATTTTGTGTGATTGTTCAAACTGGATTGTTGGCTATAAGGTTAGCCGGAAGAACGGAACCTGCATCCATTTATTGTTCATATCGATAAAAGAAAAATGTGGATTGCTCCGGTAGACTGTCCGTTTCGGTCAGCCAGATCCAAAACGGCACGCCGTGGGTCGAACTTAACGCTAGCATAGGGAAAAGAAATGACGCCCTTATTACCCTTTTGCGAAAAAATAATGACCGGGCTGCCGGAGGCGGTCATTGTCAGGTGAACGGCTCTCGAGGCCTTCTATCCTCTGGGGAGCCTCCGAGGAACGATGGCAGGTAAATTTGGATGATCACAAGGTGAACAACCGTATGGTTTCTCACCATAGTGCGATGGCAGGGATCTGGCCAGGGGTTCTCCCGGCCTGCCGGGATCAGCTTGAGCCCTGATGCTATGAAACACCAAACGGGTAGCGCCTGGATAGCTGTAAGATCTTACAGGTGTTGATGAGGATTGCCGGTTCATCTGGTTACCAGTGAAGCTGGCGCAATAACGAACGCTTTTTCCACTGATGCGCCTGCATGCGATGCAAAATGTTGTCCAGCATCCGGATCGTCTCGATAATATGCGGACCCTTGTTGAGCATCACGCATTCGGCCCGTACGCCCGCCGCGGCATCCGTGACTTCGGCACGGCTTGGTTTACCGGTCTTGGCCATGCCTTCGAGCACCTGGGTTGCCCAGATGACCGGCAGGTGCGCCGCTTCGGCCAGCCATAAAATCTCTTCCTGCAGTTCCGCCAGTCTTTCATAGCCGCATTCCACCGCCAGGTCGCCACGCGCGATCATGATTCCGGCTACCGGTGAATGCAGCAGGGCGAATATCAGTTCGGGCAGCTGCTCGAAAGCGGTGCGGGTCTCGATTTTTATCACGATGCCCAGCTTGCGGGCGCCAAGGCGCTTCAAGTGTTCCTGCAGCAGTAGGATATCGTCGGGCCGGCGTACGAATGAAAGCCCCACCATGTCTGCATTGCGGACAACGAATTCAAGATGCTCCACATCGAGAGACGTCAAACCGTCAAGGTCGAGCTGGCTGTCGGGCAGATTGATGCCTTTGTCTGCCAGCAGTTTTTCGCCCGCGTCACGCGCTTCGGTAATTTCGACCCGGATTTCATCCGTTCCGACGTCGCGGATTACTCCGCCGATGCGGCCGTCATCGAAGAGAATTCGTTCGCCGGAGCGGACGCTGGGAAAAATTTCCGGCAATGAACAGGCGATATGCGCGGGATGCTGGAGATGACCCTCGCTATCGAAGCGGGCGGATTGCCCTGGAACCGGATCCCGGGTAACGACGAGACTGTCTCCGCGATATAACCGGATGGTATCCGCCACTTGCAGCAGCGCTCCTATCTCCCCCGCATACCCTATCGGCCTTGGTGAACTGGAGGTGGAACGCCGCAAGAGATAAAGCTTCAAGCCGGGCTTGACATAGGCGGTCTGCGTGGATTCCGCACAGAATCCCGACCCCAGCCGTTCGACCAGCTCCAGGCGGCGCAACGCTCCCCTCGCATCGTTGAATTCGATCCTGTCATGCACCGCGGCCTGCGCCAGCCAGCCATCCTTCACGGGCACAGCGGGCCAGGCGAGCGCCGGCCGGCCGGCAGTATCTCCTTCCGGGTGGAGCCATATGCGCGCAGGTTCTGTCACGTTGCCGTAAGCATCGCGCCTGGGCTGCCATTTGAGTACCGATGGCGCGAGAGCAATTTCCCCGGTGCGAAGCTTGGGGCCGCCCAGATCCATCAGGATGCGACAGGAGCGCCCCGTTTCCCGGCGCGCACGCTTGATCTGCCGAGTGAGACGATCCCAGACCGCGGGATTGTCATGCGCGCAATTTATCCGCGCGCAATCCATGCCCTGCAGAAGCATATCCCGGATAAGCGCATAATCATCCGCAGCGCTTCCCGGCAAGGTGACCAGGATGCGAACGCGTCTTTGGGCAGGAGATTTGCCAAGCAGGTCGTTGGTATTGGTTTCCAGCAAAGCGTATCCGGCAGCCGCGGTTTCGATGGAAGGGATCGCTTGCGAGGCGTTTTCTCCTTGTGAACGCTGCAGCAGGGTAATAATGGCGTCCAGATTACTTAGCACGTGCGACTCCGCGCGACCCATGGAAGACAGGCCGGCTGCCGCCAGCTTCTTCTGCAGGGGGCGCGCATCGCGGCGGCGCAATCCGAGATAATGGATGAGATTGGCGGCGCTGGCGCGGTGCCGGGCCGGCACTTCCTTCAACAGGACGTCAGAAGCTTTTTCCAGAGCAATGAGCTCCTCACGCAAGCTTGTCAGTTCCTGGAGCAAATCCGCGTATGGACTGGGCTTTTCTCGCTCGGAAGGGGAATCTTGCACTTCTTTGCGCGATAGGGTCATGAGTGAGTGTCCACGGGTCACCGCCAGTCAGGATAAACACTGGCGCAAATTTGAACGTTGACATGATATTGTTACAATTGCGTGACGTCAGGGTGACGGTAAGAAATTAAGCTTGCCGCTTGTATGCATCTCGCTTCCGCTGCCTCATCCATTCGTTTTGCCGTAGCTGTTCCAGCGCACGTCGCCTTTTGCCGCGAGGGCGATGGCGAAATACTATCTTAGATGATTCTGCTTATTCTTCCATGCCGCACCATCATGCCCGCAGCTCCAGCCTTCCCTAGCAGCACCGGCTGACTTTGCCTCCATAACGCGCCTCCTGCCGCTCGCGGAAGAACTGCTGGTAGGACATGACCGGCAGATGCGGATGCTTGTCGCGCATATGCGCAACGTAAGTGCTGTACTCCGGCACGCCCACCATCAGGCGCAGGCTCTGGCATACTCTTCTTGCCCCGGTTGCAATGTTCGTGAGGCCAAAGATTCCCACAGTCCTGCCTGTTCCAGTTTTAACCGACATGGCTTATCTCCTTTGCTTTTTTCTTCATGGCCGAAGCTATTTTCCTTCATGGGCGAAGCGACGCTTCCACAGGCAATAGCTCGAATGGCGTTTCCCTGGCGCTGGGCTCGCGCGCGGCGCGCGCCTGCATCACCGTCCTGGCGCCGAATACCAGCATGCTGATCAGTACCAGCATGAACAGGGCGGCAAGCGATGCATTGACATAGTCGTTGAAGATCACCTGCTGCATCTGCCCGATGGATTTGGCCGGGGCCAGCACCTGGCCCTCCGCGATGGCATTGCGGTATTTGTCCGCGTGCGCCAGGAAACCGATGCGCGGATTGGCGTCGAATATCTTTTGCCAGGCCGCGGTGAGGGTGCAGACCATCACCCACACGGCGGGCACGATGGTGACCCAGGCGAAGCGGTCGCGCTTCATCTTGAAAAGAACGGCCGTGCAGAGAATCAGCGCGATGCCGGCGAGCATCTGGTTCGATATGCCGAACAGCGGCCACAGCGTGTTGATGCCTCCCAGCGGATCCACCACGCCCTGGTAAAGAAAATAGCCCCAGCCGGCCACGCAAATGGCGGTGGCGATCAGGCTCGCCCCCAGCGAATCGGTGCGCTTCATCGCCGGAACGAAGGCGCCGAGCAGATCCTGCAGCATGAAGCGGCCGGCGCGGGTTCCGGCATCGACCGCGGTCAGGATGAAAAGCGCCTCGAACAGAATGGCGAAGTGATACCAGAACGCCATCATCGCCTTGCCGCCAATGGCATCGGACAGGATCTGCGCCATGCCCACGGCGAGCGTGGGCGCCCCTCCGGTGCGGGAAATGACGGTGTGCTCGCCTACGTCCTTCGCGGTCTGCGTGATCATCTCCGGCGTGACATGGAAACCCCATTGCGAGATGGCCTGGGTGGCAGACTCGGCCGTGGTGCCGATGATCGCCCCCGGGCTGTTCATGGCGAAATAGACCCCTGGCTCGATCGTGGATGCCGCCACCAGCGCCATGATGGCCACGAACGACTCCATCAGCATCGCACCATAGCCGATGAAGCGCGCATCGGTCTCGTTGCGGATCATTTTGGGCGTGGTGCCGGAGGAAATGAGCGAGTGGAAGCCGGACACGGCACCGCAGGCGATGGTGATGAACAGGAAGGGGAAAAGATTGCCCGACCAGACCGGACCGGAGCCATCGGTAAACTGGGTGAACGCCGGCATCTTGAGTTCCGGCGAAACGAAGATGACACCGATGGCGAGCCCTGCGATAGTGCCGATCTTCAGGAACGTGGATAGATAATCGCGCGGGGCCAGCAGCAGCCATACCGGCAGCACGGAAGCAATGAAGCCGTAGCCGATCAGCAGCCAGGTCAGTTGCTCGCCGGTCAGGGTGAACCAGCCGGCCAGGGCGGGCATTTCCTGCACGTATTGCCCCGTAACGATGGACAGCATCAGCAGGATGAAGCCGATCAGGGATACTTCGCCGATGGCGCCTGGGCGGATATGGCGCGCGTATACGCCCATGAACAAGGCAATAGGTATAGTGGCGGCCACGGTGAACGTGCCCCAGGGCGATTCCGCCAATGCCTTGACCACGATCAGCGCCAGCACGGCGAGCAGGATCAGCATGATGAAGAAAGTGCCGAACAGGGCGATAGTGCCGGGTACCTGCCCCAGCTCGGACTTGATCAGATCTCCCAGGGAGCGGCCATCGCGCCGCGTGGAGATGAACAGTACGGTAAAGTCCTGCACCGCGCCGGCAAACACCACGCCGGCAAGCAGCCACAACATGCCGGGCATGTAGCCCATCTGTGCCGCGAGGATCGGGCCGACCAGCGGGCCGGCTCCAGCAATCGCGGCAAAATGATGGCCAAACAGCACATGCTTGTTGGTGGGCACGTAGTCCAGGCCGTCGTTGAACTTGTAGGCCGGGGTCATGCGCGTCGCATCCAGCCGCAGCACCCGGCTGGCGATGAACAGGCTGTAGAATCGGTAGGCGATGGCATAGATGCATACCGTCGCCACCACGATCCAGATGGCGCCGATGGATTCGCCATGCTGCAATGCAATCACCCCGAAGGCGAAGGCGCCCAGCACGGCGAGCGCAAGCCAGCCAAGCGTGCCGATGAATCGATTCATGGTTTTCTCCCGAAGCTGAATCCTGTTGCCGCGATAAATGACGTCTCTGAAATTTTCCTGATATGCGCTCTGTCGAGCCTCGCCAGGTGGTGTGCCGATAAATGCCTGGGCAATGGCAAGCAGGAGATTATAAATAAACTATTGCCATGCCATGTTTTCAAAAAACGGAAAATTTTCCTTCCATTCCTGGAGCATTGCTTGAGTCGTTGTATTGCTCAGGCCTGCAGTGGGAGTGACTCATGCGGATGCCGCTCCATCCAGGGCCTGTCAATACCCATAACCAATAGGTCGTGGGATTCATCCGGACTCTAACGGAAAGGACGGCTCAAATAGGGAGAACGCTCCAGGCCGAAACGCCACGGCACATCCTTGGCCTTTGAAATGCCGATGCGCGGGCCCGCCACCACCTGGAGTTGCTGGCTGGCTGGGCGAGGCAGGAGTTGAAATGGGAGCGAGTCGATCGGCAAGCCATTGTGCTCCCCCGTGATGCCGAGTGCCTGGCAGACTCGCCCGGGTCCGGAACAGAGCAGGCGCTCGTTGGCAAGGCCGCGCCTGGTCCGCATGATTTTCAACTCGGCGAGAGGTTCAATCGCCCGGATGAGGACGCCCGCGCCATGTCCATGCGGGCGGCACACGAAGTTGAGGCACCAGTGAATCCCGTAGGAGCGGTAGACATAAGCGTGGCATGGCGGGCCGAACATCACCTGGTTCCGTCGGGTCGGCCCCCCAAAGGTGTGCGAAGCAGGATCCTCATGGTCATACGCTTCGACTTCGACGATCCGGCCACCAACTCCGTTCACCAGCAAGGTTGCTCCTATCAGTGACTGCGCCACTTCGAAGGAAGGGGCATTAAAATCGATAGCTGGCGCGGCCGTATCCATGGCGGCAATTCTATACGGATGGCCTCGCAGCCGAAACCACTTTATGGAGAGAGCGGAATCGCGGTTTCAGAAGGCGATCTGGTATTGCAGGATGAACTGGCCCCGGCTGGATGTTTTGACGATTTCGCCAGCGGCATTGGCATTGAATATGGGCCGGTTCTGATAATCGAAAGTGATTTTGCTGTTGTGTCCTTTCAGCAACCAGTTGATACCCACATTGAACACATTCATCTGATCGTGCAGGCGTTCATAATCAGCGCTCATCAGGGAGACATAGGGCATCAGCTGGCCGTTGCCGGAACCCAGCAAATTCCTGTCCATCAAGTATCCGATCTGGGCATACCATACCTCTCCGGTGCCAAACATGGGGAAGGCATTCCCCGCTCCATTAAAGCTCGCGCCTGCCGGGTTGATGCCATTGGCCGAATTCATGCCGGTGCCGTTGTTGCGGATATACCCAGGACCGTAGTCCAGATTGAAATAACCGACATAGGCGGAAATAGCGGTTTCCTTCAGCTTGTCGACCGGCGCATCCAGGTAGCCCGCGACTGACCAGAAATTGAGGTCATGGAATTGCGGGGTTGATTCGGTGCCCGTCCAGGTTGCGTTTTTCTGCGTAATAAAACCGGCTTCGAGATTCAGAATGCTTTTCTTGCTCAGATAGGTCCCTTGCATGAACGTATTGGTCATCGGTTCGCTTTCCCAGAAATTCCACACAAAAAATCCCTGGAACTGCTTGGTGTGGCTATTGATCGCAAAGGTAGCATGATCAGGCGATATGGGAACCGGCGAATTGCCACTGGTCGATATGGGAAAGGGGTCGCTTACGATCACACGGTAGTTCAATTTGCTGATCTGTCCCCTCAGGTAGACGCTCAGTTTTCTGCTGAACAGATCCGTCTGATCCACCGTCGCCTGGGCAAAAATCGGCAGATCCATCGTCATGCTGGTTGCCGCGCTGGGATTGGTGAAACGGGAAAGCCCATTGGCAATGGTAAGGCCGCCGCCCGCGATGATCTGATGGCCCTGGGTCAGCCGCAGCTCGCCGAAAGCATCATGAAAATAGGCCGCTATGTGCCGGTTGCCGTTCATCTGCGCCAGGAAATTGAAGTTGTTCATCCCGTATTGCGTATAGAAATATACCCTGTCGGTCAATTGACCATGCAATACCAGGCGTGTCCTGCGCAGGCCGATATCGGTCGTATCGCCTGCCGGTTCGCCCAATATGGTCGATCCGGGGTTGTTCTGCTCGTACCGCAGCCAGAGCTGGTTCAGGAATCCAAGCTTGAGATACTGGCTCCCGTCCTCGTTCAGGTTGAATTTGAACGGATCCTTTTCCTTCCAGTTTGAATAGGCGAATCCTTTCGTTTTTTGCTGAAGAGCTTTTTCCGGTTCGTCCGGGGGACTTATGGGATTTGCGGGTGCGGATGCGGCTTGCGATGTGCGGCGTACTTCGGCAGCCTGGGTGGCGGGCAACTCATTCGGCACGGGACCGGTCCGCGGACTTGGCGGACTTGGCGGAGCGTCCGCCACCTGCTGAAACGACCCTATGCGTATTCGCCCCGCTCCCGGTTCCGCATATATCTGCTTGGTATTGATGTCAACATACAGTTCGATGGCAGGCCCCGGGGTCGGCATGCCACGGGAGTGTGGAGAGGCTGTAATGTCTTTGGCATATAATGGAATGGAAAGCAGGCAGAAGAAGAAAATGAACGAGAAACTGAGTTTCATGATTCCCTCGACTAATTCAGGAAAAGACAAAATATCCATAAAACATATCTATTCGGGATATTATCTCGTCCTGTATCTGCAGGGGGAACTAACAATAATTCATTTACTTATCTCTTTTTATGGCAACTGCAATTACATGAATATATAATTTAATATACTGATTATAAATATTAATACAATAGAAAAGGGCGATGCTTCCAGCAGTGCAGGAAAGACATGCGATAATATATTTATGCCAAAGTAATTTTGGAAAATAGCATTATTTTTATAAATTATATTTTGCCATGTGTTTTCACATGAACTGCCTCGGGCAATCGAATCCGGGCAGGGAAGGGCGGTATGCATTCGGTATCGCTTCAATCATGGATACGGCTAATGATTTGTCATTCTATGTCACAATATGGTCGAGTGACCTATTCCTGATCGTGTCGCTGGGTCAGTTCGCGAAGATATGTCCAGGGATAAACGCCACGGTCGTGCCCGTCGCTGAAAACGAGCTGTACGCCGTACACGCCGACAGGATGGATTTCGGTGATGCGTAACTGTACCGGCAAGACTTCTGCTTTTCCCCGAAGCTGCAAGGATTTGCACTCCGTGCACTGGCATCGGCCGCGCAGGAAGGCGTGGGTGAATCGCTGCCGTTTGCCATCGCTCCAGACTATATCCAGAGCCCCGGTGCGGATCTGGTTGGAGATGGTTTCCACCCGCATCACGCCGGCTCCCGCGGTAGCGGGTTTCCGATTGCCGGTCGTAGGTTCATTGGCGTCCTTCCTTCCGCAGGATTTGTACGCTCTGGCCCGCAGCATGAATTTGAGCGATTGCGAGGCGTGCAGACTTGCGCACTTCCGGGTCCCGGTCATCCCTGATCTGTTCAAGCGCGGGCAGGGCTTCCGGCACGCCGATTTCGCCGAGTGCCAATGCGGCTTCTTTGCGCAGATTGCTCATCGAGTGGGACAACGCATCGATCAGTGGGGGCACTGCCCGGGAAAGCCGCAGGCAGCCCAGAGCGCGCGCTGCCCGCAATCTCACCTGCCAGTAGGTATCCTGCAAAGCCGCGATGAGCTGGTCCTGCGCATTTTCCAGGCGCAGCTTGCCGGCAGTAGTCGCAGCCTCTTCGCGCACCTGCCAGGCCGGGTCGGTCAAACCGTCCAGCAATGCGGATAATATGGATTCGTCCGAAGCGAAACCGACGGCTCCCATGGCGGCGCGGCGCACCTCCGGCTCGGGATCGGCAACCGCCAGCGAGGTGAGGGCCGGAAGCGCCTGCGGCTGCTTCAGATATCCCAGCACCGTAACGGCTTCGCGCCTCACCGTTGCATCTGCGTCCGCAAGCGCGGCGAGCGCGGGCGCAAAGCTTTCCGCAACCCGCAGCTCACGCAGCGCACGAAACAAAGTTGTCCGCACGAATGCCGACGGATGTGTCAGATGCGGCAATATGCGCCGCGCCGATTCCCGCTGCTTCAGCTCATATAGGCTCTGGGCGGCAGCTTCCCTGGCTGCCGGGTCGGAATCGTCCAGTAGGGCTATCAGTCCGTCGATGCTCGCATCGCTTTCAAATGCTTCCAGCGCTCTGGCTGCTTCCGCGCGAACCGCAGCAGCAGGGTCCTTCAGGCTGGCAATGATGAGCGGCAAGTGGTCTTCCCCTTCGAGGTCGGCGAGATCGAGCAGCGCGACGCGGCGCACTTCGCTGTCCGAGGCTTGCAAACGCCCCTGTATTGCCAGCAATTCCGGGTTGTCAGCAGAGATTGCGTCCATCTCAGGCCTCCGCACGAAATGGGTCGTTCTCTGGCACCGCTCCCAGCGGACTGAGACGCCGCAATGGAAAGTCAGCGCCGGGCTGATGCAGCAATTCGAGGCAATGGCGCTTCAGCCGGGTGAATTGGCTGGAGGTCACCAGCTCAGCCTCGCGCGGACGGGGGAAATCCAGGCTGATTTCCTCGATGATGCGGCCGGGCCGCGGGCTCATCACCAGGATGCGATCGGCAAGGAACAGGGCTTCATCGATATCATGCGTGACAAATACGATAGTGGTTTTGACGCGCTCCCATACATCCAGCAGCAGTTGCTGCATCAGCATGCGGGTTTGCGCATCCAGCGCGCCAAACGGTTCATCCATCAGCATGACGCGCGGGTGATTGATCAGCACGCGCGCAATTTCCACGCGCTGCTGCATTCCTCCCGACAGCTGGAAGGGGTAGTGCTGCTCGAAGCCGGCCAATCCCACCAGTTCCAGCAACTCGCGCGCGCGCCGATGGCGTTCGGGACGCCGCATGCCTTTCATCTTCAGGCCGAAAGCGATGTTGTCCAGCGTTTTTTTCCATGGGAACAGCGTGTGTTGTTGAAACACCAGGCCCCGTTCGGGATGAGGCCCTTCCAGCGGCTGCGAATCCAGCTGGATACTGCCGCTGGTCGGGCGCAGATGGCCGGCGAGCGCGCCGAGCAGCGTGGATTTTCCGCAACCTGAGGGTCCGATGAGGCAGGCGAACTCTCCCGGCTGAATCGAAATGGACACATTCTGTACTGCCTCGAACGCTTCCTTGCCATGCCCCAATCGTATGTGCAGATTCTGGATGTCTATGCGTCCTCGCCTGGCGGGAGAAGCGGATCTCGCGGCATGGCTGGTCATTTCTTTGCTCCGGAAGCCTGCCAGGGCATCAGGGCATTGCCGAGCTTTCGGACCGCCATGCTGCTGCCCATGCCCAGCAAGCCTATCAGCAGCATGCCTACCACGATGTCCGCATAGTTCTGGATCGTGTACGAAGCCCAGGTGTAGTAGCCGATGCCGAACTGGCCCGATATCATCTCGGCGGTTACCAGGCAGAACCAGGCCGTCCCCATGCCGATCGACAAGCCGGTGAATATGCTGGGGGCGGCCGCCGGCAGGATCACTTCGGTGAAGATAGCCACAGGACCGCTCCCCAGGCTGCGCGCGGACGCAATGAGCCGCGCATCGATCGTCTCGACGCCGTGGATGGTATTGAGCAGAATCGGAAACAGCGCGCCCGTGAATGTGATGAAAATCATGGAAAGCTCGGATGAGGGAAACATCAGGATCGATAAGGGAATCCAGGCGACCGCGGGAATGGGCCTCAGTATTTCCAGGGGCGGCAGCAGGGTATCTTCCGCGACGCGCAAGCGCCCGATCACCAACCCCAGGGCTACGCCTGCGATGGCCGCGATCAGAAAACCGCAAAAAACGCGCGATAGGCTGGCTGTCAGATGGGACAGCAATGCCTGGGATCGGAACAATTCCCATCCGGCGGCAAGGACTTCCAGCGGGGCTGGCACATTCCGGAACGTCACCACGCCGAGATCCGCCTGCGAGGTCGAGGCCAGATGCCATGCCAGGATGCAAACCGCAATGGATGAAGCGTGCAGCAGCAGCCGCGTGCTTCCCAACCGAAGGAGCCTTACCCTTTCCGTGTAAACTGGTGCGGTTTCAGTGAGGCTGCTCATGATTGCTCTCCTCTAGTTAATAGTCCGTGTAGTCCGTGGAAAACAAGGCTGCTATTGCCTGTCCTGGGCGGCAAGCCTGTTCCCCTGGCCGGAAAAAGCAGTCTTGACGGCGCCGAAATCGAGCACTTTTCCCCCATTGGCCCGGGCCCAGGCTTCCGCATCGGCCTTGAGCAAAAATCCGCTGACGCTTTCCCTGCCGTGGACGAACCAGGCATCGGAGCCCAGCAGCTTGATCCCGCTGTTGGTATCCTGCACGTAAACCACGCGGATTTTCCTGCCGGCTTTTTCCAGCTCGTCCAGGTCCGCGAACGCGGATTCGGGCGATGCATAGTGGCGCACCAGCGGTTCGCCCCTGACCCATATCTGCGCTACCCGCCTGGCATCTGCGATCGGTTTGCCGCTGCGGGCATCCTTCGCGGAGAGCGGCGACTGGGCATAATTTTTCAATTGTGCTTCATAATCGAGCCCTGCCTCGCTGAAGGCGGCGCGGATATATCGATCGTCGATGAATTTATCGGCTTCCAGATCGGTGGCGGTGCGCTTGATGAGCTGCAAGGTCTCGATCGAGGTCTTTACCGCCTGCCGGTATTCCGGCTTCCAGGTAAAATCGCGCGTTTGCAGGCCGAGCGGACCATGAAACAGATAGATGACTTCCGGCTCGATGCCGGTCACCCTGGAGATGAGTTCGCTGTACTTCTCCGGTTCCGCCGCCAGCAGGCGGTCCGCTTCAAGTGCCGCCTGCAGGAACGCAATGACGATTTCGGGGTATTTT
>JGI26530J50255_1002124_pt1 | contig 12004 bp, 6 predicted proteins | sample ThiBiot_500_plan_2_FD_50255 | JGI IMG/M metagenome (IMG submission 50255) | reverse complement strand
ATGATTGACAAAAAAAACGATGTAGCACGTCAACGGCTTTTTTTTGTGTATTGTCTGTGCTATTCACAATGTCCAAAGAGAGAACATTGTAATGAATCTGAACTCAAATTAATATCTCTCTCAACAGAATAGGACAAAGAATCAATATTGACACTCGTAAGACAACTATCTTCGGGGTCAAAGTGCTATGAAATGGGCACCTTTTCGACTGGTTGATTGATACTGGCGTACTCTATTGGCAAAAATCATTCGCATCATCGTTGATTGGTGAAAAATCCGATTGTCACTAGACTCGATGAACATTTGCGATTGTTTGTAGCGACACAAACATGGCATTGTANGTCTAGCCAAAGAGAAAGAGTTCAATTAATGTCAGTAGTTAATTCATCATCATTAATAGACGGACGGCATTATAGAGGAACGAACAGAAAAAAAATCAATATGGGAGATAGAATTCGTATTGTCTTTCTTTCATTCTAGTCATTTGTTCTAGATGATCTATTAACAATAGAAATCATCATGTCTGACGAGCCAAATGTTTTATCTTCGAACGAAGATAATGGAACTAAGAAATCCAAGGATCAAAAATCTTCGAAAGATGTTTGCGATGAATGTGGCATCGACTATATTCCAATGAAATACACCGATAATGACTATGTCAATCTTTCAACATTCAAATTATTCTCACAAAATGTTCGTCCGATCATCAATTCACGTTATCCAAAGTTGGCCACACAAAAAATCATGACATTGATGGCTGCTTATTGGCGTGAATTTCTCGAACTAAAAGGCACGCAGAATACGTCGAATAATACACTAACAGATTCGAATAACGATCACGATAACAACGATCGAATGGACGTCGACGAACCGCGAACAAGTCGTTCGCGTCGTCGTCGAACGGCCGTACAAGACGACATCGATCAAGACGATGGTTCGATGGAACAGCAACAGGACGATGAAGATACTTCGGTAGCCTCGCCGAGAAATTCAAATTCACGAAATAGTAATAAGAAAGTCCCGTCGTTGAAGATTAAATTGCAAAAAGATCAAGCAGCAGCTGCTGCAGCGATCGCAGCCAAAGAACAAGGCGACGACGAAGAAGTGAAAGCAACGAAGAAGTCAAGTCGACAACGGAAACGTAAACGACGTGATGACGAAGATCCAGCGAATGAGTCCGATGCCGAGTTCGAAGCGATGCTCGTTCAAAGCGAAATGACCGAAGAAGAAGAACCACCGAAGAAAAAACGAGTCAAAAAACCGCCCAAACCACCGAAACGCATTGCTCGATTGAACAATCGTCGGCAATTGCGTGAAGCAGCTGAAGAAGCTGCAAATCTACCATTGGACGAAATCGGCTACGAAACCAATCATCAAGATTTCTGCGAAGTTTGTCAACAAGGTGGCGAAATTATTCTTTGCGATACATGTCCGAAAGCGTATCATCTCGTTTGTCTCGATCCTGAACTCGAACAAGCACCGGAAGGCGATTGGTCGTGTCCCGAATGTACGAAGAACGGTATTTCGATTCAAACTCGACAAGCAGCTGCCATCGCTGCTGCACGACAAGCCAAAGAAGAAGATGATAATCACATGGAATACTGTCGAGTCTGTCGAGATGGTGGCGAATTGTTATGTTGCGATCGATGTCCATCATCGTATCATATGCATTGTTTAATACCGCCGATGACGGTTATTCCTGAAGACGATTGGTTTTGTCCGCGTTGTACGATTGAACCGCCACCACATGTGGTCAAGAAGATTTTGACTTGGCGATGGGTGACACATCCCGATCCGCATTCATCGGTCACAACTGATACGACGACAACGGAAGTGACGAAAGTCGATGAAAATGGTGAAACTGCAACGACGACAACGACGATCGTTGAAAAACATACAATTACAACAACAACAAATCCCGATGCCGTACCGCCAGCTGATGGCGCCGACACAGGTGCTGATGTTCAACAACGGCTCGTGCCAACTTACGATCTTAGTGGCCCACCAGGTGCACCTCGAGGTCCGCCGAAAACACGAGAATTCTTCGTGAAATACGACAGTCTATCGTATTGGACATGCGAATGGTTGCCTGAGCTACAAGTTGAAGTTCATCAATCGTCATTATGGCGTTGTTATATTAAGAAAATCGGCGATGCTAAACAACCGCAGCCGACAGTCGATGCCGATGGCGAAGGCGAAGCCGAAGAAGACGACGAAGTCTCACGACGTTACTACAATCCGAAATTAGAAGCACGATATTACAAAAACGGCGTTCGTCCCGAATGGTTATGCGTTCATCGTATTTTAAATCATCAAAAGGAAAAAGGTCAACCAATGTATTATCTCGTTAAATGGCGAGAACTCGGCTACGAACAAGCCACATGGGAACTCGAAAAAGGCGGCGAATACACGGATCAAGTCGAAAATTGGCAGCAGCATATTGATAACTATTGGAAATTACGAAATGGTGCCGATGGCGAAGAGAAAAAGAAGAAAAAAGGCGGTGCATCGAAGTCAACTCGTCGATCGAATCGTGATCACGATGAAGCTCGCTTGGCCGATGGCGATTCCGGCGACGAAGAACGTACCGGCAAATATCCGCCACCACGTAAACGCTACGAAAAACAGCCCGATTTCATCGATGCAACCGGCGGTACACTTCATCCGTATCAATTAGAAGGCTTAAACTGGTTACGTTATTCATTTGCTCAGAATACCGATGTCATTCTCGCCGATGAAATGGGTCTCGGTAAAACCGTGCAGACCATTGTTTTTCTTCAGGCTCTTCTCAAAGAAGGTCTTTCGCGTGGTCCGTTTCTTGTCAGTGCGCCATTGGCGACGATTATCAATTGGGAACGTGAGTTTGAATTTTGGGCGCCGGATATGTACGTTGTGACGTACACGGGCGATAGAGAAGCACGTTCGGTGATTCGTAAACATGAATTTTCGTTCGAAGACGACGCTATTCGTGCTGGTCCACGAGCTAGTCGTGTAAAAACAGGTGCCAAAGTGAAATTTCACGCGTTGTTAACATCGTACGAGTTGGTTAGCGTCGATTCGGCAACACTTTCATCGGTCGATTGGGCTGTTTTAGTTATCGATGAAGCACATCGTTTGAAAAACAATCAATCACGATTCTTTCGAACATTATTCGAATTTAATATTGGCTACAAAGTGTTGTTGACTGGTACACCATTGCAAAATAATTTAGAAGAACTTTATCATTTATTGAACTTTTTAAAACCTGATAAATTCAGTGATATGGACGGATTTTTAAAGGAGTTTAGTGATTTAGCTAAAGATGAACAAGTTGCCAAGTTACATGATATCTTAGGTTCGCATATGCTACGTCGTTTGAAAGCTGATGTTTTGAAAAATATGCCATCGAAATCGGAATTTATCGTTCGGGTCGAATTAAGTCCCATACAAAAGAAATATTATCGAGCTATTCTAACGAAGAATTTCGATGCTTTGAATGTCAAAGGTGGCGGTGCACAAGTATCGCTATTGAATATTGTTATGGAATTAAAGAAATGTTCAAATCATCCGTATTTACTACCGGCCGGTCATTTCGAAGCACCACGTTTGCCGAATTTAGCTTACGAAGGTTCGGCTTTAGTTAAATCTTGTGGAAAATTAGAATTATTATCGAAAATGTTACTCAAATTAAAGGAAGGCGGTCATCGTGTTCTTATCTTCTCGCAAATGACACGTATGTTAGACATACTCGAAGATTTTCTCGAATATATGGGCTATAAATACGAACGTATGGATGGTAAAACAGGTGGTTCGGAAAGACAGGATGCTATCGATCGTTTCAATGCACCAGGTGCTGAACAATTTTGTTTTCTTCTCTCGACACGTTCGGGTGGTTTGGGTATCAATCTTGCGACAGCTGATACGGTTATTATCTACGATAGTGACTGGAATCCACACAATGATATTCAAGCTCTTTCACGTGCTCATCGTATCGGTCAGCAGAATAAAGTTATGATCTATCGTTTTGTTACGCGTGATACGGTCGAAGAACGTATAACACAAGTAGCGAAGAAGAAAATGATGTTGACGCATTTAGTTGTTCGGCCAGGTGTTGGCCGTGGCACGAACATGAGCAAGAAAGAATTAGATGATATTCTACGTTTTGGTACGGAAGATTTATTTAAAGATGATGATGAAGTTGTTGGCAATGGCGAAGGCGGAGGTGGAGAAGGTGGCAGTAGTGCGAAGATTCATTATGATGATGCTGCGATCGAGAAGCTACTTGACCGATCACAAGAAGGCATACAAGAGAAAGAAGATGGTTTGAATGAATATTTATCAAGTTTTAAAGTTGCTTCGTACGCAACACGAGAAGTTAATGATGAAGACGAAGAAGATTTTCGCGAGCCACCAGCCGTCGAAGAAGCTTTAGATCCTCAATATTGGGAGAAATTATTACGTGTTCAATTCGAACAAGAACGAGAATTAGAAAGTCATGCCTATGGTAAAGGCAAACGTTTGAAACGACAAGTTAATTATGCTGTACCAGCTAATGATGAAAATTGGAACGAACATAATTCGGATATTGCAAGTGAATACGATGCACCGTCGGCCGGTGGTGAAGATGAAGATGTTGATTTCGATGAAACGCCTGATCGTCGACGTAAGACAGGCCGTGATCGACCATTACCACCACTTATCTACAAATCCGGTCCGAATGTTGAAATTCTTGGATTCAATCCTCGACAACGAAAAGCATTTTCCAATGCCATCATGCGTTTCGGTATTCCACCGCCGGACGCCTTCAAATCTCAATGGTTAGTTCGTGATTTACGTTGTAAATCCGAGAAAGAATTTCGTGCCTATGTTTCATTGTTTATGAAACATTTATGTGAAAATACATCGGACAATTCGGAAACATTTTCCGATGGTGTGCCACGTGAAGGTCTCTCTCGACATCACGTTCTTTCACGTATTGGTATTATGTCGTTAATACGAAAGAAAGTTCAAGAATTCGAAACAATCAATGGCGTTTGGTCGATGCCCGATCAAGCACCACCATCATCAACGACAAATGAAAATTCGAATGATACGAATGACGAAAAAGAAACGAAACCAACAACGAATGAGAATTCACAAGCAAATGACTCCAATGAAGTACTACCAACGGCAAGTTCGAGTAGTAATCTCATCGGAGAATCAATGAGTTTAAGTGATTTAATTAATAATAAACCCGATTCGAATGATGTCGAAATGAAAGATAATTCGACGAATGAAGAAGATAAAACCGAACAAACAAATTCATCAAATGAAAACAATAATAAATCAGATTCGAATGCAACGAATACGACGACTAACAATGGCACAAGTCGTAAAAATCAAATAGCTCGCAATGAAAAATACAAAGATTTTAAATTTATGTTCAACATAGCCGATGGTGGCTTCACCGAACTTCATTCCCTTTGGTTGAATGAACAACGTGCGTTAACATTAAATCGTGAACATGAAATTTGGCATCGTCGTCATGATTATTGGCTGTTAGCTGGTGTTGTTACACATGGTTATTCACGTTGGCAAGACATACAAATCGATCCGAAATTTTCGATTATCAATGAACCATTTAAAATGGACATGGCCAAGGGCAATTTTCTTGAAATAAAAAATAAATTTCTTGCTCGACGTTTTAAATTGTTAGAACAAGCGCTTGTTATCGAAGAACAATTGCGTCGTGCAGCTTTTCTCGGTCTTGCTATGGAACAAACCAATCCTGCATTGACACTTTCTCAACGTTTTAGTGAAGTCGAATGTTTAGCTGAATGTCATCAACATCTATCCAAAGAATCACTTGCTGGCAATAAACCAGCGAATGCTGTTCTCAATAAAGTTCTTACACAATTAGAAGAATTACTAAGCGATATGAAACAAGAAATCAATAAACTGCCAGCAACATTAGCTCGACTTCCACCCGTTTCACAACGTTTAAATATGACTGAACGAAATATTCTTTCGCGTTTACAAAATGGTGCAACTCAACAATCAACCACAACAAGTAATTCAGCATCATCATCGCCACCACCGCCACAACCAACAACAACCACAACCAATGGCAATGGCTATGCTTATGCGAATTACACCAATTATATTGGACCATTTGCTTTACCAGCTGTAAATACTAATAATAATACAAATTCAAGAAACTGTAAGTAGACATGACTCATTTTCGATGATTAAAAAACAAATTTAGAGATCGACTCTAATGTTGATGTGTAAGAATAAACAAACGAACGAACGAACTTATTTGTAGCACAACTGTTGAGTCATTTCAATACTGATTTCTTATATAAATAAGAAAAAGGATGGCAAAAAAATATTAGTTTTCAATCTGACTATGCTCATAAGTTTGTTCGTTTGATTTTATTCGATAAACAAACGAGAATATATTTGAATTCAATGAGAAAATGAACGAACTTTTCGTTTTTTTTTGTTTTTTAGCAACAAACTCAGTTGACTCACCAGCACGAAAGTCATCAACACCCAATTTAGTTCAATAAACATTTGTCTTTTCTCTTCTCTTCTCTTTTTCTCCTTCTCATTCATGATCTGATTTAATTCTATACATGTACCGATCTGTTTGTTTGTCTGTGCGTCTGTAAACAAAACACTGTACACATTTTTCTTTTCTCGTCATTTATTCTGATTATTAGTTGCTACTTTTCCTTCTCTTTTTTGTTGTTGTTGTTCTTGTGTGTTGATGAAATTTACATATGTGTGACATATAAATATTAAAAGTCTATAGATATTGAAAGATCGATTTTCAATTCGGAAAAAAACGATGAAATTTTTTATTTTCTCTCAAAATGAACCACACAGATTTTTAACCATATTTAAATGGTTCATCACGATGAATATCTTCTGTATGTTGACCTAAAACAAAATGCACAAATTTTACTTCGAGATAGTGTCGCTTTTTCTTTCGATACGAACTGTAACCACAAAGTGTAGACAGATACGGCAATGGACGTAATTGTAAGCGATAATCACATAGTGTACGATCTCGTTTTGCTGTCCAAGGCGAAAGTTGGAGTCGTTTCGATATTTGTCGCTCTGGAATGTCATGATAATCACTATCGGTTGGATGAAAAATTACATTTGGCATGGCCAAGTAAATGGATAGATTGAGCACAATCAGGATTGAAATAAGAACAGTATTCATCATTCGTTTACTTTCTTTTTGTGATGGAACAAAATGAACAGATCTATCTGATGTATATCTATTTATAGGGATTTTAACGACAGGATTTTGATTGAGTTGACAATGAAGAATAATTTTCTCTTCCTCTTCTTTTTTTATTAGATTAATAAAAAGAAACTTCTCTGATTGCATGTAAGTTAATCATTGTTCATATTGAAATTCTTTAATATTTCGACAATGTGCGTGTTTGAGTTCACGCAGAAGAAAAAAAAAGAAAAAAAATTCTCCTTTGTTCTTAAAGTATCTTGACAAGTTCAATCCGTTTGTTTCTACCGCCCCCAACGTAAAAGATTATCACCCTCCGGTGTATCTTCATCGCCTGATGGTTTGAATTGTTGATATGTTGACACACGAAACCATGTATTTCGGTTCGCTCGTGGATAATAATCAGATGATCGTTGAACACGATTGGTTGGCAACTGACCATCTTTACAATTTCGATGAATATTCATATTCGATGGAAGAAATAATGTTGAACATGAGAATGCAGATGCAAGTAAAATAAATGCGAGAACAGTGAATAGGAATGAGTATGTTGACATCTAGAACAAAATGAAACTATGATCCGTTTTCATCTATATAGTATTTCATTAAATTCAATATCGGAAATGGAAAAAAACTAATTCATACTTCGATAAATACTAAATAGATGTCGATATGCTTCTCTCCTCCTTTTTTTTTATTACACCTCTAAATCAAATTGATTTCCCTTTAGAGTATTTTGTTGTTTAAAAATGCACAAATTCTTGATCGTATTGATTTTGAGCTGTTAATTTTAATACTGTCTGCTGATCGTGGGCATTGTCATGACTTGTAAATAACGATTTCCGAATAGGTAAAAACGGTGCCATATAAGTTTGTTGATATAATTTCCAAAAATCGATTTGTTCAAACCAAGGATGTTCGAGAAGATCGAATATTCCACGTTGACCACAGCCTAATCGTTGTTCAACATCATCCTGAAGTAAACTTTTTATTAATAACGCACAATTCGAAGATAGACTCTCGAGTTGTAGTGATGAGCAGCCGTTCAGAATACGAATATACCTAAATAAATCAATGAGAATCTATTCTCGATAGATTTCTATTTAATTTTTTTCTCCTTTCTCTGTCATCAAAAAGATAGAATTAATACAGATCATTTTGATTGATTGAATAGTTTTGTTATCCTCCTAAGCCGAAATTAAATTTTTGATTAATACCAATAGAAAATCTGCTGCATTCTTTGACAAATGAGCACAGTTTTCATTAGAACATCATATTCTCAAAAGACCGTCTCAATTGAATTCTAATCAGTATCTTGTCCTTTATTTACATATTATAATGTTTTGAAGTCGATTGAATGACATCCGAAGAATTCGTTTCAATCGTACTTAAACTTGATTCAACATCTGTTCGATCGAATGGTGGAATGCCGATAATCATTTCATGAATAATGATGCCTAATGTCCAGAAATCTGGAGAGAATCGGTACGCACATTGACGAATAACTTCAGGAGCTTGAATGCAAAGAAAGTGTAAACATATTCCTGTCAGATAGCAAAACAAAAAACAAACCGATATAATGTGGCGTTCCACAAAATGTTCTTGTGTAACCTCGAACTAATTTAGCTAGACCTAGATCAATAAGTTTTATGTATCCACGTTGAGTAAAAACAATATTTTCTGGTTTCAAATCTCGAAAGACAATTTTACACTAATTATCATTGAAACGAAAAATGCTAAACTAGATTTCGTAATTTAAGATTTACTTCATGCAGATAATCAAGTGACAATACGATTTGAGCTGCATAGAATTGTGCTTGAAGTTCAGTTAGATTTTGAGATAAAATCAATGAAAATAAATCACCTCCTTGCAACCATTCGAATACGAGATAGAAATATTCATTATCTTGAAAACTATTGATAAAGTTCACCTAGAAGAAAACTCAACCGACTTCTTCTTTTAAATGTTTTTCTTCATACAATATTCGGATGTTCTAAAGCGAATGCGTATTGTCTTTCTGAATGAATGAGATTTTGTTTATTAATTTCGATTAATTCCGATTTTTGAATAGCTTTTAATGCGAGATAGTCATGCGAATATTTGTCATAGACAAGAAAAACTGAACCAAAACCACCTTCACCTAATTGCCGAATGATTTCAAATGAATCAAGAGATAGATGTTCGTCTGTTTTCAATGTTTTTATTAAACGAGAATTGAAATTGTCAATAAGTTTCTTTCGTTCAACAAGATATTCATTGAATCGATGATGATTTTTCGATTTTGTTATTGAAACAAGCGAGAATAATGAATGATTTTCAATTGAACCGATTTGTCGATGAGTTCGACAGAATTGTTTAGTAAAATCAAGAGTTTGTTGAAAAATAACCGAATATCGACTGTTAGTTCTTCTCATATGACTTGTTTTTTTTCTTGTTTTCTGTCTCAAGCAAGCAAAAAGAAAAACGCGCTGAAGGCCAATTGTCTGTTCTGTATTAATAATAATCTCGTTAAAACAAGGCAAGCTGTGAGAGAGACAGAGAGACAGGCAAGGAGGAAGTCATTTGGTTCGTCTGTTCTTTCGCTAAGGATATGTACAGAAAAAGATGTTTAGATTAAGGCCGAGAAATCCGACGATTGGCTGGGAAAAAAAAGCAGATATTTTTTTTTCTGGGTAATATTAGTCTAAGATTTAGAGTGTACATCGCGTCGTTGTTTTTCTCTTATTTAACCACAATACAAAAGCTCGGATAGGATAAGCAGTATGTTTCGAGTTTCTACAATTGTTGTTTTAGCCATTTTCTGTGCGAATATTTACGCACAACAAATTAAACCATGCGAACCATGCGATGTTTCGAAATGTCCAGTGGTAAAAACTCGAATTTTATTGATTTTNTGAAGAAAAAATATCGACTTTTTAGACATTGGATAAGGAATGTCTCGCTGGTTTAACACTCGATCGATGTGGTTGTTGCCAAGTTTGCGCACAACGTGAAGTTCGTGAACATTTTTCACCATGTTAAAANANATTACTTTGTTTTTCTTTCATTAGAGCGAACTTTGCAATCACCCTGATATCCCATCAAGCAAACAATACGAAGCTTGCGGAGAAAATCTTCAATGTAAAATTCGTAAGGATAGCCGAGGTATTGCTCGAGAAGCTCGTTGCGAATGTAACGATCAAGTCGAAATGTGTGGGTAAGTCAATCCCGTTTTCTTTTTTTTTCGAATCTCGATAATATTACATCTAGTTCCGATGGCAAAACCTATCGTAACTATTGTCATTTAATGGAAACAAGTAAACTCGCTAAAATCGAACAGAAACCAATCATCAAAGTCTTCAAACGTAAACCATGCGATTCAGCTCCGGAAATTACTTTACCACCAAATAACGTTGCGAATCGAACCGGTAGTAACGTATTTTTAACCTGCGAAGTTGCCGGCGTACCATTACCAGTTGTCGAATGGGTTTACCGATCATCAACTGGCAAAGAAATCGTCTATCCAAGTAGACGAAATTAGTTTCCACTCTCAAGACAAACATTTTTTGTTTTGTGTTTTAGCCGATGACGATCGTATTTCGACTTTAGTTCGAGGTGGACCAAATGCCCACGTTTTAACTTCATGGCTTCAAATTCAATCATTACAACCTAATGATCAAGGCACATACACTTGCGTTGCAAGCAATCCATTAGGCAAAGTCGAAAAATCNTGCAATGTTATTGTCGAAGGCCGTCGAGAATTCTAAATCAACTAATCTTCTTATGCAACAGAATTTATCTCGTGTGTTTATTTAGAGTATTAGTCGTCTTTTCTTTAATCATACATCTAATTAATCATTTTAATTTTTTGTTAATCTCAAATATCCAAGAATAAACTTAATTACTGATGCACAAAAATATGCAAGTAAAGTCACAATAAACATATACAAACAAATCAATCCCAGTGCAAGTTCGTTCGATGCATCCAGTGTGTTGACATTTAAATTAATCAAACCAGTTAACACATTCGCTAATAAAAATAGATCTAAACCTTTTTGATTGATATTTTTCAGCAGATTTGATTCGATTGAAAGATTTTTTTGCTCTAATAACCAATGAATTAAACTAAAACCCGCCAAACATAGACATGCCAGACCAGTTGTACTTGAAATATAGGATAGATTACATAATTTTCTCGATGCATTCGTACTAATTCCGCANAAGAAAATCATGCCAAGAAGAAATTGAATTGTCATTCGTTGAAAACGAGCTTGACTTTCATATTTAAGAATTAATCGTCCCATGAAAATTCCAATGAGATACAAACACACATATCCACCGAGTGAATAGATTCCTTCGCGATTGGCATCGAGAAAATTGACTCGNACGAGATTAGTTTCAGTTAAATATCGATCGAATTGACAATATCGTAGAAGAAAACCTTCATGAAAACTAATCGTAATTAAAATTAAGATGGGAACGTTCGTTGTTAATTTGAATAGACAATTGCCGAGTAGTTTCATAAAACATAATGTCAAAAAGAAATTCCAATGAACACCATATTCACTAACATGTTCAACATAGGAGAAATATTTAACTGATAGAAAACGAATTANNCCGAGAAGAGCGAGAACGAGATTTTCGAGAANTAAATTTCGAAGTGATGTTTGTCGATGNCGAGCTTCTGAACTGACCATGCCATGTGCNAGAGCGAATAGACCAACGCCAAGATCCATGATTGAATAACCGTAATTTTCTGTTTTTGCATAACGACGTGGAAATATGCGAAAGTCAACAGCGAGTATACA
>JGI26530J50255_1002122_pt1 | contig 12020 bp, 14 predicted proteins | sample ThiBiot_500_plan_2_FD_50255 | JGI IMG/M metagenome (IMG submission 50255) | reverse complement strand
TTAGTTCTAAATAATAGTCAAACAATCGAAACGAATTCGAATGATGTTTTAGTTTTATGTACAGGCTATCGACCTTGTTTAGATTTCTTTTCAGAAGATATTCTTAAGAAATTATCCTATCAACCGAATGATATATTCTGTCCGATAATTCTTCATCGAACAGTCTTTCATCCNGAATTGAAAACTCTTGCATTTATTGGCATGTATCGAGGCCCATTTTGGGCTATTATTGAATTACAATCACGTTGGGTTGCATCGATATTTTCCGGTCGAATACCTTTGCCTTCATTTGCCATTCAACAAGCTGGTTTAACAATGGAAGAAAACATTCGCGAGCAACGACCTCGACCTCAATTTCCGCACGCAGATTTCGTCGGCACAGCCGATGAATTAGCTCGTGATGTTTTCGGTGCAAATTTCTCTCCGACAAATGACTCGTGTACGTCGACAGATTTTCGTCCTAATGGGCCCGATCCGAATGTTACCGATGAAATCAACCAACTATCTCAAGATGCAAACAATGGTCGGTTCGTAGCTGGTGCTGTTTTTCGAGCTCTTCTCGAAAGTCAATGGTCGTTCGAACGTGTTCTCACTGGTAAACCGTCGGACGGCACTGTTCAAGGTCAATGTCANTTTCAATCTGTCAATTCAACTGAACTTCTTTATAAAGAACAAGGAAAATTGATTTTACCGTCTCAAAATCCGTTGGATATAAGTCAAAAATATCTTTATCATTATGATGAAAAACAAGATGCGTTGACGGTTTATTTTGTTGATGAAAAAAGTCAACGGACGAATCTGTTTCATCGAATCGAATTCCAACCGAAAGATACATCGAAATTGGGGTGGACTGCTCGTGGTGAACATCTATGCAGTCAAGATCATTATTCAGCTTCGTATTTGTTTGCGTTCAACGGAACAGAATTATCTCAATTTGAGATAAATTATCAAGTCAAGGGACCAAACAAAGATTATCTTTCAAAAACTGTTTTTCAACCAATAAAAAAATCTTCTTTTCTTTAAATTTTTTTAATTTATTTGNGCTCAAATCCGGTTTTTTTTTGTTAGTAACTCATCCGTCATTTAATAATACTTGCCTGAAGATAAAATATTCGGTGAAACATAAAAGAAAAAAATTGCGACTTTAAACTTCGCGGAATTTTTTCTTTTTTTTTTTGACATCGTCAGAAAATGACAAACGGAAAAAGTGTCAATCCAGAGATTAGAGATGCAAAAGCGTCGGGAGAGAAGAAGAAAAAAAAGAAGAAGAAGGATGCTGCTGCTGCTTTTATTTTTAAGACGTAGTAAAAAATATAAAAACTCTTCATTATCTTTTCATTGAACAAAAAAACAAACACGGAAGTATGACGCTTGCTTTACAATCTCACCAAGCTACAATTTGCGCAACATTGGCATTTACTGTAGCTATACTTTTACCATTTTGGTTCACATCGAATTTGCTCAATGTTCAATTCAATGTTTTAAATAGACAAGCAGGAAATACAACCTTGTGGACATTTGCATCGGTATCTGGTGGTTCGATGTCGTTAGCATCGAGTAAGAAATTCACTGATTTTTATATCTCGAAGATTTCGTTGAGAATCGCTTTTGTTTAGTCTTAATATTCGTCATGGCTTGTATATCAGTTGGTTGCGTTGGAATTGGTTTATTGGCTCTTATATTTGGCTCGTGGTATGTCCAACGTTCGGCAGCTGGTAATGAGTCAAAATGTTTACTTTTCTTAGCATCAATCTGCATTTTCATCAGCTGTATGTCGTGTTAATTTTCTTTCGAAATCAATTTCGATGTTTTTCTTTAGTTTTATTATCCAGTGGTACCTGGGCAATCATGTTAACAATAAACAAATGGCTTTACTCATCGTCCGGTCTGTCCTTTGACATTAATATCGGCGAATTTGGTTATTCATTTTGGATTAATCTTGGCGCAACAATGGGCTATCTCTATGCGTTCATATTGAGTCTAATGGCGTTCTGNAAAGGATCTTAAAAAGATTTCACAACGGCAACAAGAACATTTTTTCTTCGATCAATAATTTATTTTGATTGTAAAAATTCAAAAATAAAGCAAAAGAAACAAACGAAACTTTAGTATTGATTTCGAGCATAGTAAAGCGATTCGTCACGTTGTCGTTTTCCACAACAGGTCTTGCAAAATGAAATAAGATAAAGAATCCAGGCGAGAAAAAAACCACCTGTCGAGCCAACAGCTAACCACATTGGCCAATTAAACATCGATCGATTAATCGAATAGCCTAGAGCTAANGTTTCAGAAATGAGTAAAATCCAAACAGCAGCCGATGCACAGACTAAATACGAATNTAAANAAATTGTTTTTGCTCATTTCTATTCCGCAAATGACTTACAAGTGATAAATAATAAAAGAAAAGTAAATATTAATAAACACGATGTACAGTTCGTTTTCTTTCGAGAATTAAAATAGAGTCCCGAGAGCCAAATAATAATCACGCTAAGTCCAGCACAACCGATCGCAAGTGCTGCTGAAGCAAGAGCAAGTTCTGTAAAATAAACAAAATANTTTTGCTTTGAATTAGTCGATTTCGGATATTTTTTACGGTCATCTAAACGATTCTTTGGAATATTTCCTGGTTGTGCATCGAGAATCGACGCACATTCGGTTTGTTGAGAAATTGAAGTTGTTGCAATTACATCACAAACGTAGAAAACACCTCGTTGAACAGTTCCGCTCAGTGATCCACTTACATTCGAAAGTGAAAACCAATTGGACGTAAGAATCGCAATGAGAAATGCAAAACTTGCTGCAACATGCCAAATAAAACCAATGAGAAAAAACATTACTAATACCGAACTCTACAAAATGAAAAATAACACAACCTTTTCTCTTTCTTCTCGCTCTTTCGGTTGCATTATGAAAAAGAAGAGAAAAAAAAGTACGAGAATGATATTCTTGTTTCTTTTTTTTCTTCTTCTTGTTCGAACAAATCCTTTTCTCTCTCTTCTGCATTTTAATGAAAAGAAAATATACAGAATCGTAACTATAGTAGTGCGACTACTTATCGAACTCGTGAAAGTATCGAGTTCAATGAATTAATAGAAAAAAGGACATTGACATCGACATGCCATTATTACCTAAGAATTTTTCAGGAGGAGAAGAAGAAGAAAGAAAAGAAAGTGATTTTTAAGACTTCGGCTATTCTTTATTTTGAATGAATCAAGAACAAAAAAAGAAAAGATACAACAGCAGAAAGAACGAGACGCGAGAGAAAGAGAAAAAATCATGATTTNATTCATTATTTTTGATAAATTGTTGATTTAGTCATTCAAATATTCGAATAAATAAAAAAAAATGAAGATTCTTTGTTGGAATTTGAACTGAAAATCCATTGGATGAAAACATATGAACCCGCTAACCGATAGACTAACTGCCTATAGTCGATATAAAATGAAAACCCTTGATATCATATAATCGATGATGTATATCTTCGCCTTTGTTCGTTTCGATAGATAAGTACCAAGGGTTTGATGTGGTTAATTCTTCATTTCTATCTAATCGAATCTATAGACATTCAACGTGAATATGTTTCTTAACCATCGAAATTTAAGCCTTTGCTCGTTTATTTTGATAATTACAGTAAAAGAAAGCATGAGGGTGTATCTCAAACGAATTTTCTTCTTTTGATTCTATTAGTTTTTATCATCAAGCGCGTTATTCTGCAGTGAGTTATCATCGACCGGTGATCGAACAACACCATGTTTTCTTGAAACATCAACAACTAGTCCAGTAACATTACGAACATCAGGCAACAGTCTTGTTTTACCATGTCATGTCGCTCATTCAAAACGTAATTTCGAACAAAAATCTCTTCTTTCTTTGTAAATTCTCATGTTTGTATTCTGTTAAAACAGGTTCAACAGTCGAATGGTGGTACACAGATGCTCAAAAATTAGTTAACATTAAAATCTATCCAGTCTACCCGCCAGTTCGTCCGACAGTTCTTCGTTTCGTCACCAGCAACTCACATCATGTGAAAAATGCCAATGAAACCGATGTTCTCGATGCATCGATCTTATTACGACATGTTAATGTTGACGACAGTGGAACTTATCGTTGTGTTATTCGTCCATGGTCGATGGATCCATCGGAACAAGCCGAAAATATCTTAACCAATGACGATACAAACGCAGCTTCACTCACCTATCAAGTTCAATCAACTGGTTAGTAGAAAATCAAATGAACAAAAAAAAACAGATGAAAACGTTTTCGATTTGCTTTTAGCACCACGACTCTGTCAACCAACTGGCAACGCTTTACCATGTTTCACAGCCATGCGTACAAGTTCACCAACAATTCTCGATGCTTATCACAGTGCTTTTCTTCAATGTGTTGTTAAAAACAATCAACGTAATGCACAACACTCGAATTTCTATTCAATTCCGTTGTTTTTTTTTCTTCGAACTTCAGGTTCAAACAACGTTTTCTGGGTTGTTGGCGATTCGTCTGTCAACAATGTTCTCATCACAGAACATTTATCAACAAATCAACACAATGGCGATCGTCTTCGACGTATCTTTCCAATTTCTCCATTCGATTACTCAATCGAAGTCACAGTCAATCGTACAGTTCCAGAACGTGTCTTCTCGTGTGTTATTGACGCTGCAACCAGTCACGAAACTACACTTTTCACCTACATCGTTCGAACCATTGGTAAATCCACAAGTGTTTTTGAAAATTGAAAAAATGTTTTCTGTTTTCTTTTGCGTTCCAATCATTCAGACCTCGAATCGGCCGAACATCAATGGAAAAATGCCACCGAAAAAGTTGCTCCTCATGACACATTAAATGCCGAACAAGTTAAAACTTTACACGAAAAACAACAAAGTAAAAACAACAATTGAAGTAAACGTAAATACAAAGTTAAAATTATTGTTGATTTTAGCTGAAGAAGAACACAAACATGAACAACATTCAGAAGAAGAAGAAGAAAACGAACACGAACAAGAAAACGAAAACGAAAACGAAAACGAACATGAACAAGAACATGAACATGAACGTGAACACGAAGATGAAGACCATTCTGAAGTAAATCCGTTATTTAAATGAATTTTCATTTTTGAATTGATGAATTTTTAGCATGAAGAACATGAAAATGCAGCTGACGAAGAAAATGATGATGAAACAGCAAAAGCTTCGGATTAAATTGCATTTTTTTGAAAAATATCTTTGCTTTAGTTTTGTTTTTTTTCACATAAAAAACAACTTTCCGATTTTTATCCTTAATCTTATGTTGAAATTTGTCCTCATACGTACGAAAGAATTTCTTGTCTCGAACGATCTGATTGCTATTAAAACTAAGACGCAAGGAATTTGATAAAGTTGATTAGTTTGAGTTGCGTGTTCAATACTCGATGGACGAGCAATTTTGCCTCTTATTTTATTTTAAATATACATGAACAAACTGTTAACACGACAAGTCAATCAGTTGAAGTCATTTATCATTTCTATCGTCCGACAACATTGTAACATAATTCTCGAGCCAAAAATCTCGAAATTCTAGATTGCTAGTTGACGGTTAATAATAATAAGAGAAAAATAGTTAATAAAGACCGAGAGACTTCGACTTTTTCTTTTGATACAATGTCATTTGAAGAGCTATACTTGTCAGAAAGAACGTTCTCGAGCGAACCATTTCTCTTCGCCTTCTTGTTTTTTATATTAGTATTCAATCGAAGAAAATAGTTAATCTTTGATATGTTAAAAAGAAAGAAAAAAAAAGAAATTTATTGAATAATTCATAACGATCGATTATAATAAGAACTTTTGTTTTTCTTCTTGTTTAAGCATCTGCTTTTTATTTTCTACTCTTTGTTAGATTAATATTCAGGTCTCTTTCTCTTCTCGTAGTTTTTTTCATATTTGAACTAGAAGAAAATAGCAAATTACTTCCGACTTAAATATCATACCTCGAAGATTAATAGTAGATACACCTACTTTTCCTGAGCACACACACAAAAATATTCGCTGATTCTGATCTGTCGATGTCAACATCAGATAGATTCTTTTAATTCCGAAAGAAAAAGAAATAAAAACTCAAGATTAGATATAGGAGAGAAAGACACAGAGACATCATACGCCTATTTGATGCATCGAAGAAGGAATAATTAAATTTCCCTGTTTAGTTCTTTTCTTTTTCTTCTCAAAGATAATTGCATAGAATTAGAGAAAAAAAAACAACACTATTTAACTAAATGTAAGTCTATTCAGTCGATCGTGACTCTCGTTCGGTTTTTTTTCTATGTCGCTCTCGTTTGATCAATAGATGAAATTTAGACAATATTTGTCGTTTCTTTTCTTCATGTTCTCTTCTGAACATGTTTTTCTCAATAAAAGCAAGATGATTTAATTACAAAACAAGGAAATTTTGCTTTAGAAATACGAAGAAGAACAAGAAGAGAAAAGGAAACAAGAAGAATTCGTTTATGGCAACAATATCAACTCATTCGTCATTATTAATTTCCTTAATGAATCAAACATTGGCAGATTTCAATTCATCGTCATCATTAACATCGAACGAGTACTTTCTACATTTATTTATCCTGATTTCAGTTTGGTTTATTTTAATAATAACAATTCTTTGTGGAACTATTGGAAATCTACTCGTACTCTACGTTTATACCAATCGAAGTGACAATAAAACTTGTACATTTTTCATTAAAATTCTTGCCATTGTCGATTTAATTATCTGTCTTCTCNTGGCACCATTAGAACTCTATCAAATCACTGTCGGTATACGAAATGAATTTATCTGTAAATTCTACGGATATTTAAATACACATGTACTTTATTCGACATTTTTGATAACGATCATTGCATTCGATCGATACTTTTGCATTTGTTGGCCTTTGTATAGAATCATAACAATCGATCGGGCTCGTTCAATTGTTATTATATGCGGCATCATTACTTCTATTTTAGGTAAACACACACACACACACACACACACACACACACACACACACACACACACACACACGGACACATCAATTGTTTTCCTATTTTTCCTTTTTGTTTAGCTATTATTCCAATGAGAGAATATTCTACAATGGAACATGTTTTACATCTGCATAATAATCATACGAAATATCTTCAAATTGATAATTTAAATTCATTTGATTTGCCTGATTATGCACATGTCGAACATTTGAAAGGTGCGGCACTTGTTGTTCTACCATTTACAATTGGCAATATCACAAATGTCAAATGTAGTCCGAGATTTAGTCTACGTAAGAGCAAAACTTTCTTTTTTCATTTTGTTTTTTTTTTGTGCTTTTCTTTTAAGATGTTCAATATTCGACATTTTTGAATATTTATCGATTATTTCATACGNCCTTATTTGTTTTATGTATTTTGACTGTGTTGATTCTTTATTCATTTATTTATAATGCAATTTATCAACGACGTCGCAGTCGAATAAAGAAATTTTCTCGTTACCGAGCGATTCTTCAATCGTATTTAATACCATCGAATTCTTCGTCGTTTAAAACTCGATCGAGTTTATGTTGTTGGAAAAATTTTTCATCGAATTCGAGTTCATCATCGCCGAGCTCAATCGAATATTTATCCAGAAATCAGACCTGTCAAATAAAGCCAATGTCAAATCACATTATTCTCGAAGTTCAAGGTGCGCGTGGCAAACGTTATTCCGCCATATCAATGACCTCGATGACGTATTTCACCAGTGGAGTCTGGGATGAAACGTCAACATCGAANGCAGTTCGTTCGAGAATGAATTCGATTACAGCGAATCATTTCTGTGGAACTGAACAGACGATAACCGATGAATCGGTTTTACCATTGAGACCGTCGCTACATTTAACAGTGCCAACATTTCAAACAAATGCCGGGCAAGATCAACAAAAGGATGAAAATGAAACACGAAAGTCAATTGTGAGAAAACCAAGTCAAAATCTATCGATTCGACAAAGTCGACCATCGGATTTNTTCGTTCAACAGAGAAAAGTGTCATTCAGTAAGCAAAAAAACACACACACGTACATCTCAATCATTTATTTGCCTTATCTTTAGTGACAACAACGAATCAAACTGAATTAATTGATCAATGCATTACTGAAGATCCAATGAGTACAAATGAGAATAATAATAATGACAATCAACAACAACAAGACGAACTACGAAATTCGATTTATTCCACTCGACGTTTTTCTGTTTTTGACAATGAGACAAAACGTATATTTGATCGACAACAACGTCAAGAACGTTTAGCAAATATTCGAACAACATTAACATTGTTTATTGTGACAGCAACGTTTATTTTAATGTATTTACCATCAATCGTAATTAGTTTATTTAACATAAAACCAAATGAATTTCGTGAAGTTCTGTTTTTACTTTACTATATCAATAGTGCTGTAAGTTTATTTTCTTTAATGAGATTCAAAGATTCAAGTTAACATGTTCTCTNTTTCTTTAGTGCAACCCGCTGATCTACTCATTTTTTAATGTTAATTTTCGTAATGACATTCGACGTATATACGAATGTCAAAAACGTGAATATCTAGCTCGACAATAAAATCCTGTGTTTTATTCTCNGTTTCTTTTTCTTTTTATGTTGATTAAATTCAGTGAAAATAAAAATAAAAACTCATTAGTTTTGATAGATACCATAGAAAGTTAAACAGAAGAAAAATAAAAATACAGATCGTCGTTGATTATCGAAGAAATAAAACATATGACTAGATGATGNCAGGAGAAAACGGCGAGAGAGAGAGAGAGAGAAGTTCGTGTCTGGTTGTTTTTCTTTCGTTGAACTTTAGCTCATCTCATTGCAATACGTGCTCGATTCGAGTAGAGTGACGATGGAGCAAAATTATCGAAACCTTTTTCCAGGCCTTGATATTTTGGCAAGGCTTCCATGAATGTTTGAATTTGTTTATCTAGAATAGTTAATTTTGGTAATGAAATAGATGGTAATGGTTCGGAAATTAATGTAAAATTATCGGATTGTGGATTTGAATGAGGATTTGTTTGTTTGTGTCGTTTGGATTTAATCAATGGTGGCAAACGTTGAGCTTTGAAACAAGCTCGATGATATTTTCGGTGATTTGACGATGTTGAAACATCACTTTGATCGTCACTATTCACGATACTACTTTCGATAATCGACGGTTCAGGGCGTTCGATTGATTTGTGACGAATTGGCGAAAGATAATGTTTTCGTCGTCGAAGATCTTTGGTTCGATTGTGTTCGAATTCGACGTATTTTTCTAATTTTTCAATTGTTAAGAGATTTTGTTCGTGTTCACGTTCGAGATAATTTAATTCTCGAGCTAAAAGAAGATTGAAATGCTTTTCTCGATGTATAACAGCAGCACTCGGTATCATGAAACTTCTTTTTCTTTTTCTATTTAAATGAAAACGAAGGAATGAATTTCAAGTATTTTAAACGTTTAATTTCTCAAAAGTCAACAAAGAGTCTTATTGAAAAAGAAAAAAATCGCTTCCGAGAGATGAAAATCATTTTTCTCTTTCAAAGTTAACAGATTCTTCGAACAAATGAAAGAAGAAAAAGAAATGCAGAGCAACAAGAAACATTTTACAGATTTATTTTGTTTATTTTCATTCGATTTGCTTTTGCTTTCGACGCCTAATAGCCTCACTCAGACGATGAATTACCAAAACAGCAAAACAAACGAACTCGAATTGAAATTCGATACGTATTTCTTGTTTATTTTATTCGTTAAACAAAAATATTTTGCTTCAATAAAGCACACAGACGAAAAATAATTTCCTAAATAAATTACACAGAAAAATCTCTACAAGGCTTTGGCGCCGAGTAAATGACTCGCGTATTCGAATGTAACGAATGAGATTCCACTGGCCGGTGCTAAACGTAGCATATGCAAGGAGAATCCGTTATAAAGTCCTCGAATGCCGTGATATTTCCAAAGAGATCGAAGGATCTCGGTCATGGTTTCTTTTTGTTGAATATTTGACTGAAGTCGTGTTCGAACGTTTAACAACGGGTAAATGAAGAACTGACTGACACCATTGGAAATATTTCCGATGAGTAGTTTTTCTATTGGATTTGTTGGATGATTGTGATATCTTTCGAGACGACGTTTGAGTGTTTCGTACAGAGCAAGATCGATTCCACTTGCTGGAAGAATGGCTAATACACTTGGAAATAGACCTTTGTAGAACGCTCGAAGACCTTCTCGAGTATAGATTTTCAGAATACAATCGATAATCGATTTGTATTCGTTCGTTTTACGAATTGTTAATCGAGTCTAAAGAATATTTCAAATCAATGTTTATTTTTTGTTTTTATAATCGAACTTTGATCGTTTTCATTGGATAGATTATCACACTCGCTGTACAGCCAGCTGCTGAACCACAGAGAAATTTTTGGAAGACACTGATTTCCTGAGTTGTTGTTTGGCCGACGAAACGTTTGAATGTTTCATAGGCCATCAGACGAATACCAGTTTCAGGTGAAACTTTAATAATATTCATCAAATTTCCACGCCATAGCGATCGAATACCACCTTCTTTTATCATTGAACTTATCGTCTGACGAATTGTCATTTGTCCATTTGTATCAAGTCCGTAAACTAGAATATCAAATCGATTAACTTGTCAAATCAATAATAATAAAGAAAAAAATAACCTTGGAAGAATGTTCGTAAACGATCAATCGGTGCTGTACAAGTCCGACTAACTGCACCTGCACAAATTCCCGCCGAAAAATGTCTCAACCAGACTAATCGTGGTTCATCAATTGCATTCAAATTGTTCGTTTTTTTCATCGTAAAACTAAAGAATACATTAGTCATTCTCGTTCCTTTTACTATTTATCCAGCAAATGACTTTTATTTAATGACACAAAAATATATATAAAGAGATTCATAAGACACAAAAATATGAGACTTCAGCAGATTTCGACTGATTTTAGTTTAATTGCTTCGTCGTACGATGGAGGAATTTCTAAATGACACAATAATTCTCTTGAATTCGTTCGATATTCGTTCGAAACTTTACCTCGATATGGTAAAACAGTTTGCTCATAACTTGGCAAAGTCGATGATGTATTCGACTGGAGAAATTCTTGAACATTTCTTTAAACAAAACNATTAATTAATTATTCATTCGTTGAACAAAAAACAAAACTTCTACCGTTGATCAATATCTGCACGTAGCTGCAATTGCTTTGATAGAATAAATCGAAATTAACTTTTCAATCGATCGAATTCAATTCCACTTACTCGTAATCGTTCAGCAGATGCTTTTCGTTCTGATTGAAGCATTTTTTCTGCAGATATCCAATAAGCAAAACTGAAGAGAATACCGATGACACTAAATACGAATCTTTTCGTTTTCGATCGACCGTCGATTTGAATTTACCCGAAGACAATAAACGAAATTGAAAATCGTTCGTTTTCAAAAGAGATCAAAAAATATCCTGACAGAATCAACAAAATTCCAAAAACTAGAATAGAAAACAAAAAACATTCGAGACAAAAATCGCTTCGAAATCAATCGAACAAACTGAGAAATGCAATGGCAGAGAGTTTCTTCTTTCGAGCAATGTTCTCCAAATATTCATTCGGAACATTATGCGGATCGGCCGAAATCGGCGTTGTCATAATCGTGTGTATCGTCCGCATATTGTGTATATTATGTCTTCNATGAAAATATGATGCAANGATAACGACACGATGATACGATTAGATTGTTGGTTTCCTATTGGACGAAAACGGCGAACCAATGAGAAAGCGTCGTGGTTCGATTGAGTTTTATTTGTCAATAAGATTGTTCATTCAATCAATGTCAAATACGACTAGTGAACGAACAAATTTCCGTGGAAATCGACCACTTTCATCCAATCCACCTCATTCAATCTGTTTAACTGACCGAAAAGTCGTTTCATTTACACATTTATGGACAATCGATCATTTTCAATCGTATCTTGGTACGAGATTTGTTTATGTTTTTGTTTTTTTTTT
>JGI26530J50255_1002081_pt1 | contig 12200 bp, 11 predicted proteins | sample ThiBiot_500_plan_2_FD_50255 | JGI IMG/M metagenome (IMG submission 50255) | reverse complement strand
GCCTATCGATTCGATTTTTTGTCTGCGAAAACAGCCACCTGAAGCAGCCGCTTTCGTAGAAAGCCGGGGTAGACGCCCCCCCGGCCAACATCAAGTCAGGTCAAACCTAATGCATTACTTGATGTTTTTCATTTCCGCTTCAACCATCTTCACAACATTGGGTGGCAGGGGCACGAAACCAAGCTCAGCCGCCATTTTCTGGCCGTTGTTCAGCGACCAGGTGTAGAAGTCGACTACGCCTTTTTGCTTCGCGGCATCGCCCTTTTCATAGGCCAGCATGAAGGTGGCCGTCGTGATGGGCCATGCATTCTTGGCGGACTGATCCAGCAGGTCGGGGGCCATGCCCTTGACATGGAAGTCGGCACCCGCAGCGGCATCGGCAACCGACTGTTGATTCGGAACAATGAAATTGCCGGCACGGTTTTTCAGCGCCACGAAGTTCATGTTGTTCTTCATAGCGTCGGCGATGTCGACGTAGCCGATCGCNCCCTTGATCTTCTGCACGTTGGCTGCAACGCCCGGGTTGCCCTTGCCGCCCACGCCGTTGGCAGGCCAGTTCACCGTGTTGCCGGCACCGACATCACGCTTGAATGCCATCGATTGCTTGGCCAGGTAGTTGGAGAACGCATAGGTCGTGCCGGAACCGTCCGAACGGTGTGCCACGGTAATGGCCAGATCCGGCAGCTTGACGCCGGGATTCAGTTTGGCGATGGCAGGGTCGTTCCACTTGGTGATCGCGCCACGGAAAATGTCGGCTGCGGTCACGCCGTCCAGCTTCAGCTTGCCGGACTCGAAACCGGGGACATTCATGACGATGGTCACGCCACCCATCACGGTGGGAACCTGGACCAGATGGTTCGCTTCCAGATCGGCGACCGGAACCGGCGCGTCGCTACCGGCAAAATCAACGGTTTTGGCCTTGATCTGCTTGACGCCGCCCGACGAGCCGATCCCTTGGTAGTTGACCTGGTTGCCCGTAGCGGTCTTGTATGCCTCAGCCCACTTCGTGTAAACAGCATAGGGGAAGGTTGCGCCTGCGCCGGTAATGTCGGCAGCCAAGGCACCCACACTGAAAGCCAGACCCATGGCCGCAGCCAGCGTCCCTTGAGCCAGTTTATTGAGTGTACGCATGTGTAATATCTCCGGTAGTAGTTGACGTTGCCGCATGGGGCGACGTCGCCATACTAACGGGCGAATATTACAGATATATTTCAGGACGGGAAATCACCCGCTCGTGGCTGCAGCCTTGACGGCCGTGGCAATTGTTTCAGCCGTATGTCGAACCAGATCGGCGTCGCGCCCTTCCACCATCACACGAATCAGCGGCTCGGTCCCGGATGCGCGCAGGACAATCCGGCCACTGCCGTTCAATGCAGCCTCCGCCTCCGCGACCGATGCGCTGACCGCGGATGCCATATCCAGCTTGAACCCCTTGGCCACCGGTACATTGATCATCACCTGGGGATAGGTCTCCAGATCCGCGGTAAACGCATCCAGGGTTTCGCCCGTCTCACGCAGTGCGCGCAGCACCTGCAAGGCCGAAACAATCCCATCGCCGGTAGTGTGCTTGTCCAGACACAAGATGTGGCCGGAGGTTTCTCCGCCCAGCGTCCAGCCATTGGCATGCAGTCGCTCGAGCACATAACGGTCACCCACTTTGGCACGCTCGAACGGAATCTGGATGCGTGCCAGTGCATGTTCGGTACCGAGATTGGTCATCAGCGTACCGACCACGCCCCCCTTCATGTAGCCCGTCTGGATGCGATGACGGGCGATGACGTAGACCAGTTGGTCGCCGTCATACACGCGTCCCTGAGCGTCAGCCATCATCAGCCGGTCGCCATCGCCATCCAGCGCAATGCCCAGATCGGCGCGATGGGCGCGCACTGAGTCGGACAGCGCCTTGGTATGCGTGGCGCCGCATTCGTCGTTGATATTGAAGCCATTCGGTTCATTGCCGATGGCGATCACCTCGGCCCCCAGCTCGTGCAGCACATGCGGCGCAATGTGATAGGTCGCGCCATTGGCACAGTCCACCACGATGCGCATCCCTCGTAGATCGAGGTTGTTGGGGAAGGTGCTCTTGCAGAACTCGATGTAACGCGCTGCAGCATCCTCGATGCGGCGGGCACGTCCCAGCTGGCGCGCTTCGACGGTCACGATCGGGCTGTCCAACCGCGCTTCGATTGCCTCCTCCACGCTATCCGGCAGCTTCTGGCCGCTGGCAGAAAAGAACTTGATGCCGTTGTCCTCGAATGGGTTGTGCGACGCCGAGATCNCCACGCCGGCCTGCAGACGCAGTGCCCGAGTCAGATAGGCCACCGCCGGTGTCGGCATCGGCCCGGTCATCAGCACGTTCACCCCGGCTGCAGTAAAACCGGCCTCCAGCGCAGCTTCCAGCATATAGCCTGAAATACGGGTGTCCTTGCCGATCAGTACGGTCGGGTGCTCGTTCGGTGGCAGGCTGCCACGGTCGGCCACCAAAACCTGACCGGCGGCGTAACCCAGACGCATCACAAACTCGGGCGTAATGGGCGATTCGCCCACTTTTCCCCGTACGCCGTCGGTACCGAAATATTTACGTCCCATCCCCGTATTCCTCCACTGCATTCCAGATGGCCAATGCATCGCGCATGGCCATTACATTATGTACCCGGAGCAAGCGGGCACCCTGCGCCACCGCCATCAGGTGCGCCGCCACGCCGGCGAATTCCCGTTCATCCACGACACGCCCTGTCAGGGTGCCCAGCATCGACTTGCGCGACAGTCCAGCCAGTATCGGCACATCCAGCTCAGCCAGCTCTCCCAGATGCTTCAGCAGCGCCAGGTTGTGTTGCAATGTTTTGCCGAAGCCGAATCCCGGATCGATCACCAGCCGCTCGCGCGCGATCCCGGCGGCCTCACAGACCTGTACTCGGGCCCGCAAAAACTGTTTCACCTCATCCACCACGTCGGCATACCGGGGCGACTGCTGCATGCTTTGAGGATCGCCCTGCATGTGCATGAGGCACACGGCGGCCCCCGATGCAGCCACTGCCTCCATCGCACCTGGCGCCCGCAGGGCGGCGACATCATTCNCCATCCCCGCCCCTGCAGCGAGCGCTGCACGCATCACCTCTGGCTTATTGGTATCCACCGATACCAGGCAACCTTCGCGGGCAAGTGCCTCAATCACCGGCACCACGCGCCCGATTTCCTCATCGACCGGTACCGCTGTCGCGCCGGGGCGGGNCGACTCCCCACCGACGTCAAGGATATCGGCGCCTTGTTCGCTCAGCTTGAGTGCATGGGCAATCGCAGCCTGCGTATCGTGCAACTGCCCACCGTCCGAGAATGAATCGGGCGTGACATTGACGACCCCCACGATGCGGGGGCGAGAGAGCAGAAGGAGATGCGAACCGGCGCGAAGAACAGACATAAAAAGAGGGGCCAAAGCCCCTCTATTGTAGTGGGTAACGCTGTGTCCCCGCTCAGGTTTCCTGGGCAGGTTGGGCGGTCGGAGCGGGCGCGCTGGGTTTGTCGCCCCCGTTCGCCGGCGGTTGGGGCGTGGCCGCCGGCTTGGGCGGACGTACCGGCCGGCCGGCCATGATGTCGCCGATCTGCTCGGCATCGATCGTTTCCCACTCCATCAGGGCGGCGGTCATCGCCTCGACCTTGTCACGCCCCTCGGTCAGGATCTTCGTGGCCCGGGCGTACTGCTCATCCAGAATGCGGCGGATTTCGGTATCGACCTTCTGCATGGTGGCCTCGCTCATGTTCTTGTGCGTGGTCACCGAGCGTCCAAGGAATACTTCACCCTCGTTTTCGCCGTACACCATCGGGCCCAGCGCATCCGACATGCCGTAGCGCGTCACCATGTCGCGGGCGATGCTGGTTGCCCGCTCGAAGTCGTTCGATGCACCGGTCGAAATGCTGCCGACGAAGATTTCTTCAGCCACCCGTCCGCCGTACAGCATGCAGATTTGCGACAACATCTGATCCTGGTACAGACTGTAACGGTCCAGTTCAGGTAGGGACATGGTCACACCTAGCGCACGACCGCGCGGGATCACCGTGACCTTGTGCACCGGATCGCAACCCGGCAACGTCATGCCGATCACGGCATGGCCGGACTCGTGGTATGCCGTCTTTTTCTTGTCCTCGGGCGTGATCACCATGGATTTGCGCTCGGCACCCATGAAAATCTTGTCCTTGGCCTGCTCGAAGTCCTCCATGTCCACCAGACGCTTGCTGCGGCGCGCGGCAAACAAGGCTGCTTCGTTGACCAGATTGGCCAGGTCGGCCCCTGACATGCCGGGGGTGCCGCGCGCCAGGATATCGGCCCGCACGTCGGGCGCCACCGGCACCTTACGCATGTGCACCAGCAGGATCTGCTCGCGGCCACGGATGTCGGGGAGGCCGACGACGACCTGACGGTCGAAACGGCCCGGGCGCAACAGCGCCGGATCGAGCACGTCGGGGCGGTTGGNCGCCGCGATGACGATCACGCCAACGCTCGCCTCGAAACCATCCATCTCGACCAGCAACTGGTTGAGTGTCTGCTCGCGTTCATCGTTGCCGCCGCCCAGGCCGGCGCCGCGCTGGCGGCCGACCGCATCGATTTCGTCGATGAAGATGATGCAGGGTGAGTTCTTCTTCGCCTGCTCGAACATGTCGCGCACGCGCGCGGCACCGACACCGACGAACATCTCGACGAAGTCGGAACCCGAAATGCTGAAGAACGGCACTTTGGCCTCGCCCGCAATGGAGCGGGCCAGCAGCGTTTTACCGGTACCAGGAGGTCCCACCATCAGCACGCCGCGCGGGATGCGTCCGCCCAGTTTCTGGAACTTGGACGGATCTTTCAGGAAATCCACCAGCTCGGCGACGTCTTCCTTCGCCTCGTCACAGCCTGCGACATCGGCAAAGGTCACCGGGTTGGCATTTTCATCGAGCAGGCGCGCCCGGCTCTTGCCGAAAGAGAAGGCACCGCCACGGCCGCCACCCTGCATCTGACGCATGAAGAAGATCCAGACGCCGATCAACAACAGCATGGGGAACCACGAAATGAACAGACTCATCAAGAAAGAGGGCTGCTCTTCCGGCTTGGCCTCGACTGAAACGCCGTTTTTCAGCAGGTCGGAGACCATCCACGGATCGCTCGGCGCATAGCTGGTGAAGCGCTGTCCATCGCTACGCTCGCCTTTCAACACGTTACCTTCAATCACCACCTTGGAGATCTGTTGCTGACGCACCTCCTCGATGAACTGCGAGTACGGCATCTGCGACTGCGAGGTGCGCTGCGCGCCGAACTGATTGAACACCGTCATCAGGATGACCGCAATGATTAGCCAGATGGCGATGTTCTTGGACAAATTGTTCACGTTTACTCCTTGGTGCTGAACCCAGCACGTTTAGACTCATTCTAAACCCTATACTGCCAGCTTGTCACGGCATCATCACGTCTCGCCATCCCGCGCTGCAACAGGGCGGCGTCCCAGCAAATAAACCTCGGTACTGCGGTCGCGCGATGCGTCGGGTTTGCGGATCAGTACCTGTTCGAATGCCTGTCGCATCCGGGCACGAAAATCCTCAAACCCGACCCCCTGANACACTTTGACGAGGAAAGCCCCGTCTGGTTTCAGCCAGTTCACCGCGAAATCAAGCGCCAACTCGCACAATTCATAATGTCGCGCCTGATCGCGCAGCATCNCTCCGCTGATATTGGGGGCCATATCGCTTAAAACAAGGTCAACCCGCCCAGTGTGCAACTTTTCTTCCAGCCAAGCCAGCGCCGTCCGTTCGGTGAAATCGCCTTCCAGGCTGTCGACGCCCGCTATCGGCGCCACCGGCAGGAGATCGATTGCCAGGACCCTGCCCTGCTTCTTCATCTTCTGCACGGCCACCTGGCACCAGCTGCCGGGTGCGGCACCCAGATCCACCACCGTCATGCCGGGCCGCAACAGATGGTCGCGCGTGTCGATTTCCAGCAATTTGTAGGCGGCGCGCGAACGGTAACCATCCTGCTGCGCTTTCTTGACGTAGGGATCCGTCACGTGCTCGTGCATCCAGGCACTGCCCGATTTGGTTCGCTTTGCTTTCTGCACCATCTCTATCGGCTACAATCCGCGCTCAGTTTAAGGAAGATGCAATGAAACCACTCACGCCCGCCCAGCGACAATTCCTCAAGGGCCTGGCCCACAGCCGCCAGCCGGTGGTCATGATCGGTAACCAGGGGCTGACCGCGGCCGTATTGAAGGAAATCGAACGCGGACTTGATGCGCACGAACTGATCAAGATCAAGGCGGCCAGCGACGAGCCGGACACGCGTCGCGCCTGGTTGGAGGAAATCTGTACAACCACAGGAGCCGCGCCGGTGCAGCAGATCGGCAAGATATTGGTGATTTATCGCTCTGCCGGCAAGCCTGTGATCGTCCTGCCGGGTTGAAATCTGTCCGACGAGGCTTATTTCGCCAGCCCCGAACGCCAGACCAGCAACAGCCCCAGCGCGCTCTGAATCAGGTAAAGAATGCTTGATACCCCATGCCAGCGGGCAAAGCGGTCGGCAAACACGCTTTGCATCACGGCGTGCGGCATGGCCTGATCCTTCAGGCTCTGCATGATGGGCTGGATGCCGAAATGGCCGGCCAGCGTCAATGCCAGCATCAGCGCCACCGCCCAGAAAAACAAGGTTTTCAGCGCTGCGGCACCATCGCGGGCAAACCGGTAGATCAGCAGGTAGGCCGCGGCGGCGATACCGATCCACGCCATCACCGCAAACAGCCGGCCAGCCAGCATCCCGGCCAGTTGCTTGTCGCCCAGATTGGCGAACAATACCGGCGCGGCGACGTAGCCGGTCGCCCACATGCCACCGATCCACAGCACCAGTAATCCGCCGGCAAGACCGTCCCAGAAACGGCGCATGCTATTTGTACAGCACGTCCAGCACTTCGTATTGACGCACGCCGCCCGGCGCCTGGACGTCAACGCTGTCGCCGGCATATTTGCCGATCAGCGCGCGTGCGATCGGGGATGAGACTGAAATCTTGCCCTGCTTGATGTCGGCCTCGTCGTCGCCGACGATCTGATACGTGACGGAATCGCCCGATTCGACGTCTTCCAGTTCGACTGTGGCGCCGAAAACAATGCGGCCATCCGCATCCAGCGTGGTGGGATCGATGATTTGCGCGTTGGACAGCTTGCCTTCGAGGTCGGCAATGCGGCCTTCGATGAACCCTTGCTTTTCCTTGGCGGCATCGTATTCGGCGTTCTCCGACAGGTCACCCTGCGCGCGCGCCTCGGCAATCGCCTGGATCACTGCGGGGCGCTCGACGCTCTTCAGGTGTTGCAGTTCAACGCGCAATTTCTCTGCGCCCACAACGGTGAGGGGAAATTTGCTCACAAGCTTGCCTTTTCAGTTCAGTGCAGCCGCTGATGTAGCGATTGCAGGGAATACACTTTCAGTTCATTGCCGTGCTGCATGCCCATGCAGGCGGCGCGCGCGCCGGCCAGCGTGGTGAAGTACACGACCCGACGCGCCAGCGCTTCGGCACGGATGGCGTAGGAATCCTTCACCGCCTTCTTGTCTTCGACCACGTTGACAATGAAATCGATGTCGCCGTTCTTGATCATGTCGACGATATGCGGGCGGCCTTCCTTGACCTTGTTGACGACCGCCACCGGGATGCCGGCCGACTCGATCGCCTGCGCCGTACCGCGGGTGGCGACCACGCTGAAGCCGAGGTCGTGCAGCATCTGCGCCACCTCGATCACGGCATCACGATCTCCCGAACGCACGCTGACAAACGCGCGCCCGCCCGGCTTGGGCAGTTCGGAGCTCGACGCCAGCTGCGACTTGACGAAGGCCTCGCCGAAATTGTCGCCCACCCCCATGACTTCGCCTGTCGATTTCATCTCCGGGCCGAGTATGGTGTCCACGCCGGGGAACTTGCGGAACGGAAACACCGCTTCCTTCACCGAGAAATACGGCGGGATGATTTCCTTCTCGAACGCCTGCGTCTTCAGCGAGATGCCCGCCATCGCACGCGCGGCGATCTTCGCCAGCGGCGCGCCGATCGCCTTGGACACATAAGGCACGGTACGCGAGGCACGCGGGTTCACTTCCAGTACGTACACGACGTCGCCCTGGATCGCGAACTGGACGTTCATCAGGCCAACGACTTTCAGCGCCTTCGCCATCGCCACCGTCTGGCGGCGCAACTCGTCCTGCACCTCCTGCGACAGGCTGTAGGGCGGCAGCGAGCAGGCCGAATCGCCCGAGTGCACGCCGGCCTGCTCGATGTGCTGCATGATGCCCCCGATCACCACTTGTTCGCCGTCGGACAGCGCGTCGACGTCGACCTCGATGGCGTCGTTGAGGAAGCGGTCGAGCAGCACCGGCGACTTGTTCGACACCTTGACCGCCTCGGTCATGTAGCGGCGCAGGTCGGCCTCCTCGCGCACGATCTCCATGGCGCGGCCGCCCAGCACATAGGAGGGACGCACCACCAGGGGGTAGCCGATTTCCTCGGCCATGCGGATCGCGCTGTCGGGATTGCGCGCGGTGCGGTTGGGCGGTTGCTTGAGGCCCAGATCATGCAACATCTGCTGGAAGCGCTCGCGGTCTTCGGCCGCATCGATCATGTCGGGGCTGGTGCCGATGATGGGCACGCCGTTGCGCTCCAGGTCGCGCGCCAGTTTCAGCGGCGTCTGCCCGCCGTATTGCACGATCACGCCGAAGGGCTTCTCGATGCGCACGATCTCAAGCACGTCTTCCAGCGTCAGCGGCTCGAAGTACAGGCGGTCGGACGTGTCGTAGTCGGTCGACACGGTCTCCGGGNTGCAGTTGACCATGATGGTCTCGAACCCATTCTCGCGCAGCGCCAGCGCGGCATGTACGCAGCAGTAGTCGAATTCGATGCCCTGACCGATACGGTTCGGCCCGCCGCCCAGCACCATGATCTTTTTCGCGTCGGTCGGATGCGCCTCGCACTCTTCCTCGTAGGTCGAGTACATGTAGGCGGTCTGCGTAGCGAACTCGGCCGCACAGGTATCGACCCGCTTGTACACCGGGTGCAGTGCCAGTTCGTGGCGGCGCGTACGCACCGCATGCTGGTCGGTGTTCAGGAGTTTGGCCAGGCGACGGTCGGAGAAGCCGGCACGCTTCAACACGCGCAGTTCGTCGCGCCCGAGATCGCTCAGCGCCCGTCCGGCCAGGGAGGTTTCCAGCTCGATCAACTCCTGGATCTGGTCGAGAAACCACGGGTCGATTTTCGATACGGCATGGATCTCCTCGAGAGTCATGCCGATACGGAACGCATCGCCCACGTACCAGATGCGCTCGGGGCCGGGCGACATCAACTCGGCTTCGATCTCGTCGCGGTCGGCAGTCTTGGGGTCGAAGCCGTCGACGCCGACTTCCAGCCCGCGCAGCGCCTTCTGCAGCGACTCCTGGAAGCCGCGGCCCATCGCCATCACTTCGCCCACCGATTTCATCTGCGTGGTCAGGCGATCGTCGGCCTGGGGGAATTTCTCGAACGCGAAGCGTGGCACCTTGGTGACGACATAGTCGATCGAAGGCTCGAACGACGCCGGAGTCGCGCCGCCGGTAATGTCGTTCTGCAGTTCGTCGAGCGTATAGCCGACCGCCAGCTTGGCCGCCACCTTGGCGATCGGGAAGCCGGTCGCCTTCGACGCCAGTGCAGACGAACGCGACACGCGCGGGTTCATCTCGATCACCACCATGCGGCCATCGGCCGGGTTGATGGAGAACTGCACGTTGGAACCGCCGGTGTCGACGCCGATCTCGCGCAGCACCGCAAGGCTGGCGTTGCGCATGATCTGGTATTCCTTGTCGGTCAGCGTCTGCGCCGGTGCCACGGTGATCGAGTCGCCGGTGTGCACGCCCATCGGATCGAAGTTCTCGATCGAGCAGACGATGATGCAGTTGTCCTTGCTGTCGCGCACCNCCTCCATCTCGTATTCCTTCCAGCCGAGCAGCGATTCCTCGATCAGCAGCTCGTGCGTGGGCGACGCTTCCAGGCCGCGCTCGCAGATGGCGACGAACTCTTCCTTGTTGTAGGCGATGCCGCCACCCGAACCGCCCATGGTGAACGACGGCCGGATGATGGTCGGAAAGCCGAGGGCCGCCTGCACCTGCAGCGCCTCTTCCATGCTGTGGGCGATCGACGAACGCGCTGAGCCGAGGCCGAGCTTGGTCATCGCGGCCTTGAATTTCTCGCGGTCTTCCGCCTTGTCGATGGCTTCCTTCGACGCGCCGATCATCTCGACGCCGTATTTCTCAAGCACGCCGTGCTTGGCCAGGTCAAGTGCGCAATTGAGCGCGGTCTGCCCGCCCATGGTCGGCAACAGCGCGTCGGGACGTTCCTGTTCGATGATTTTCTCGACCACCTGCCAGGAAATCGGCTCGATGTAGGTGACGTCGGCCATGTCCGGATCGGTCATGATCGTCGCCGGGTTGCTGTTGACGAGGATGACCTTGTAGCCTTCCTCGCGCAGCGCCTTGCACGCCTGCGCACCGGAATAATCGAATTCGCACGCCTGCCCGATGACGATGGGGCCGGCGCCGATGATGAGAATGCTTTTGAGGTCGGTACGCTTGGGCATGATCAGTGTGCTGCGGCGTGATCGGCCATCAGCTGGATAAATCGGTCGAACAGATAACTCATGTCGTGCGGTCCGGGGCTGGCTTCAGGGTGGCCCTGGAAACTGAACACGGGGGCATCGGTGCGGGCCAGGCCCTGCAGCGAGCCATCGAACAAGGAAACGTGGGTGCTGCGCAAGGTCGCCGGCAGGGTTGCCGCATCCACCGCGAAGCCATGGTTCTGGCTGGTGATCGCCACCCGGCCGCTGTCGAGATCCTTCACAGGGNGGTTGGCGCCGTGGTGGCCAAACTTCATCTTGACGGTCTTGGCGCCAGAAGCGAGCGCAAGCAATTGATGCCCCAGGCAGATGCCGAACGTGGGAATCTTCGCCGCCACCAGTTCGCCGATCGCCCGGATCGCGTAATCGCACGGCTCCGGATCGCCCGGGCCGTTGGAGAGGAAAATGCCGTCCGGCTTCAATGCCAGCGCTTCGGCAGCGGTGGCCGTGGCCGGCAGCACGGTGAGACGGCAGCCGCGCTCAGCCAGCATGCGCAGGATATTGCGCTTGACGCCGTAATCGAAAGCCACCACATGGAAACGCGGCGCGGCCTGCTGGCTGTAGCCGCGCCCCAGCTTCCATTCGGTCTCGTTCCATTCATAGGCTTTCGACACGCTCACCACCTTGGCCAGATCCATGCCAGCCAGGCCCGGGAAGGCCCGCGCGGCTTCGAGCGCCTTGGCTTCGTCCACCGTGCCTGCCATGACGCAGCCGTTTTGCGCCCCCTTTTCGCGCAGGACGCGGGTCAGCCGCCGCGTATCGATGTCGGCGATCGCCACGATGTTCTGGCTCTTGAGGTAGTCGGCCAGGGACTGGCCGGCGCGGAAATTCGAATGCAGGCGCGGCAGGNCGCGCACAACCAGACCTGCCGCATGAATGCGGTCCGATTCGACGTCCTCGGCATTGACACCGGTATTGCCGATATGCGGATAGGTCAGCGTCACGATCTGGCGCGAGTACGAGGGGNCAGTGAGAATTTCCTGATAGCCGGTCAATGCGGTGTTGAAGACCACTTCACCGGTTGTGATGCCGTCGGCGCCGATGGACAGGCCGCGAAATACCGAACCGTCAGCTAGAACAAGGATGGCGGGCTGGGCACGTGACAAGGAGGACTCCGCAAGACGAATGAGCGTGACGCAGGTAACAAAATTCAGGCGAGCCGCTTGCGCGAACCCGCCTGAACTTGAATGCCGCGATTATAGTCGATTCGCGGCCTGGCTTCAATGCTTAAGCACGCTTTCCCGCGCGCCTGTCGCCCTGTTCAGGGCTGCAGATGATCCAGGCCGCCATCCATGTCGAGTTCGGTCAATTCGGTGAAGCCGCCGATGCAGGTGCCGTCGACGACAATCTGCGGCACGGTGCGCGCACCGTTGGTGACGACGGCGAATTCCTTCATCGCCTCGCGGTCGAGATCGATGCGGACTTCGTCGTAGCCGATACCGCGCTTGTCGAGAAAGGCCTTGGCCTTGACGCAGATGGGACAGGTACCGGTACTGTAGACCTTGACGGCATTCATGGTGCGTTCCTGATTAAAGCGGTTAATTCAGATTCAATACGTC
>JGI26530J50255_1002038_pt1 | contig 12383 bp, 10 predicted proteins | sample ThiBiot_500_plan_2_FD_50255 | JGI IMG/M metagenome (IMG submission 50255) | reverse complement strand
TCTCTCTCTCTCTTCTTTTTCAATATAGAAAATTTCTTTATTTTATGAAATAATCTCAAAATCTTGAATATCTACATTTTCAATGAATTTTACTCGTTCTCGATCGATAATCTCTTGAGTCAACGCATTGGTAACCATAATCGTATCGTCACATAGTCGATTGATATAACTAAATATATGTTTGCCACTATCAACAGCCGACCAAGCTGAAACACCAGCTGATATAACAACGCCAATGCCAACTGTCGCAACAGTAAAAGCTACACGTGCTGCACCCGATGCTGCCGTAGCTGCTGGTAAAGCTACACGAAGAATATCTTCGGCAAAGCCACTGCTGACAACAAGAGCCGTTCCCGCAGTTCGTCCCAACCATTTCGTGTCGATTTTCGAGTTACTTTGTAGTTCTCTGATTTCGACAGTTTTTTCGAAGACAGAAGTTTGTAATTTATAATTATAAATCACAAGATGAAACTGACTGAGATACTGTCGAAGATGTTCGTCGATGCCAAATGCATCGCGAAGACTATCACGCGAAAGATATCGAGGTAATTGATCACCGAAAGGAATGATCGATGCAAAACCAGCAGCGATCTTGTATTTCATGACATTGAGAACGTAACCTCGTCGGAAACACGTGTTAATCGCTCGAGTAACAACTCGATTGGCGAGCGCATGAACACGAAATGAACAGGGATTGAAAGCAAGTCGACTGAGTTCATCGAGTAGAATCGAATAATCAAATGATTCTTCGCGTAATAAATCGGCAGCGTCTTCATTCGCCGGAAGATAATCACAAGCAATGAGATAGACATGATGTGATTCGAGTGCATATTTCGAGTGTAATCGCTCGAGAATTTTCGATTCATATTGATGTCGATGTCGATGCTCGATTTGAGAATAATTGAAACCGGTTAATTCATGAAAATTTTCAAGATATTCAATATCCATTTTCGATCGAACAAGAACACATTTTCGTTTGAGAATCTCTTCAATATAGACAATCCATTTATTCTGTTCGTCAGTTAAATCACGATCGTAAACGAGCACATAGATATCACAATCAGCTTTATGAATTTCGAGAATATACGCGTCTTCATCGGCAACTGTCGTTTCACTGCCTTGAATATCGACAAATGTTGCAAATGTTTTTCGTTTCCTATCATCGGGATCGATCAATGGTTCTTCTCGATCGAATTGCAATGGGAAATAAGTACTTCGTTTATTCGAAACAGGCGCAGCATTATCATCAGTCAATGATTGTATTCCTAATAAACAATTAATCAACGAACTTTTGCCCGTACTTGTATAACCGATAACGCCGATCTTTGTTCGAGCATTCATATATGGATTTATCCATTGGCTCATCAAATCTTTTTCGATTAATTGAAATAAATCAATTAATTTCGGTTGAAATTCATCAGCTCGACCTTGATGATGCATCCATTCGTTAATTTTTGCATTGGTTTGTGGAAACAAACTCAANTATTCTGCTTCAGCTATTTCGAATTGTAATCGTTCACATATGCTGAGATAAAATAGACCAATATCTTTCGCATGATTACTTTCTGAAATGAGGCCTTGATAAATTGATTTACATTCTTCGAGTGAATGGCTTGTTTTCTCTTGTAAATAACGAATATTCTTCGAAAACTGATCGACGAAATATTCTGTCGAAAGGCCGGACTGTGTTTGACTACAGAAGCGTTTATACAAACGAATTAAATTCGACAAATGTTTTCGTCGACAATCGATATCGGTAATTAACTCTTCATGAGTACAATCTTTTGTTATAAGTTCACGTGTATGTTCAATATCATATTTTTTTATGCAATTCTCCCATAATTGTTTGATGAGACTTTGATTTTCTTCGGGAAATGTATTCTTTTTATAGGTTTGCAAACAAAACATGCATTGAAATGGTTGATCAACACCGTTATAAGTTCGAATCTGATGCAAACATTGTGCACAAAATTGACGGCCGCATTTAATATTCAAACATTTACAAGGTATTCGTTCGAGTTGAATACCAAATGGTGAAAAGCAAGTTATACATCTCTCATTAACCTAGAATAAATCGGTTTTCAGCAAAAGAAAAACATTTCATCGAATCATACCAACGGATCNTTTGAGTTCGACATACTATTATTTAATGAAATTCAAAAAAAAAGAAGGATTTTTCTTTTGCTACTATTATCTATTACGTCTTTTGTTATTATCTTTTNTATGAATCATGAAATTNGATTCAGCACGGGGAANATGAATAAAGTTTATTTACTTNTTCTCTACTTTAGACAAACAAANATCAGAGGAGTAACTCGGAAGGAGATAGAAGAAAAAGAAAAAAAGAGAGAGTTCAACTAAAGCATAATTGATATCTACGCTGTTTGTTCCGCTTCTAAAGAAAAACAACAACAACGTTTCAATCGAAATGAATTACAAATTGATTGAGTTTTTACTAGCTGGATAGACTTGATCAGTCAATTTTCCACCTTGCCATTTGTTGACACGTACGTATGATTCTTCACGTTTCAAAGCTTCTTTAGCTACGCTGGATTTCAAACAACGACGAAGTGTACGGGCACAAACAGCCGAATATTGAATATAACTAAAAAGAATTCGAGGATTTCTTTTTGAAAATACGAATTTCANATCAATACGAACTTTAAACCAGCTAAACGCCAATACTGCATAGTTTTTCTTGTCTTTTCAAAGAATCGAATACTCAGCAAGCAAAAGAAGAAGAAAAAAAACAACAAACTAATGCTAAAACCTCTCTACTCGTTTCGATTGATTCAATTGGTCGAACAATAAACCAATGAGAAACGAGAACGACGAGCCATCATCGTTTCCTAGTGACAATTGCAAGTTTGTTCATTCCTATGGTGTAGAGATTGTTAAAGATCAAATTCATTGTTTTCAGTTGAGAAGTGAAGATGTTTGTTCATCTAGCAAAACGAATTGCGATGCCAGGCGAAACAGCCGTGACAAAATGCGGCTGGAATGCCGTCGATGGTTATGTTTCAGCAGGATGTGCTGATGGTTTAGTTAAAGTTCTCAAACTCGAAATTCCTGAAAGTAAATCGAAATTGTTCATTTTCGAAGCTAATTGTTCGTTTAGTTGGAGATGCTCGCACACGTGGCGTTGCAGGTCAAGCTCAGCTGACCAAAAATCAAACGTTAGAAGGTCATTTAAATGAAATATCAAGTATTGCTTGGAATGAACGTTTTGGCAAATTGACAACAGCTGATGTCAATGGTACAGTGATCGTTTGGGTCGATGGACCGGCGAACGAATTCGTTCAAGATATGTTAAATAATCGAACAAAAAATCGAATTAGTGATATGAAATGGAATTCGACGTAGGTGTACGAAGAAAAAGATTGAAAAACTCTCGGTTTTTTTTATTTGTAGAGGACAAATGATTTGCATTGGTCATGAAGACGGTACGAAGATAGTTGAGAATGAGTTTCATTCGAATTGTTATTGTTTAGGAAATGTTATTATTGGATCAGTTGAAGGCTCGAGAATAGCTGGCAAATGTTTGAGAAATAATAAATTAGCTAAAGTCGAGGTATGAAATTGATTTCGTAATAAATAGAAATTCGTATTTTCATTTTCCTAGTGGTCACCCGATAGTCGTTTGTTATTATTCGGTTTTGTTCGTGGTGAAATTCACGTTTATGACGTTCGATTGAACTATATCGTTGGTTTTGAAATCAAATCTTCATAGTTTATTCTTTGTCTTTATTTTCTAAGGCTCCCATACAAATCTTCTGCATTCATGAAGGTACAGCTTCAGCTGAAATAGCTGGCATCGAATGGTACGATGGCAGCAACGGTTTGATGTTAACCAACAGCAAAAGTCTGGCTATTTGCTATGAAAACGGTGCCATGCAGTTGATGTCACGCGAGGATGATCCAGCACCGATTATTCTCGATGTTGACATGCGTGTCGTATCTGTTAAATGGAATGACAATGGTTCGATGCTCGCTGTCGCTGGTTATCAAACATCGGGAGATAAAACACATAATTTTATTCATTTCTATTCGCCATGGGGAGAAGTTCGTATTGAACGAACGGAGTCATAATTCTACTGTTGTGTTTTTTTTCTTATTTAAGCATTTACGTTCGTTAAAAGTCACGGGCCGATTGATTTCTGATTGCGCTTGGGAAGCACATTCACTTCGATTGGTCATTGCAATCGATAATTTTATCTATTTCGCTAATTGTCGATTAGATTACAAAGTAAAAAAACAAAAACTAATCCTCATCATTTTTCGAAACAAAAAAAAACTCTCGTCTAGTGGTGTTACATTCAAGAGACTGTTGTTTATTCATTCTATACTTGCACTCGGCCAGAACATATCGTTGTTTTTTGGAATACAAAAACGAATGAAGTGAGATTTTCTTCAAAATTTGAACAAAAAAAAAACCGATGTCATTTGTCAATTGATAACTCTCAGATTCACTATCGATACGTTCGAAATTTACTTGCGATCGGTGGTCACGGTTCGTATTGTTGTATTGGTGCATTAGTTGAACGAAGTTCATCAACAACTAACACAGATAATTACGTTATTTTGTTCTGTAATTCAATTGGAGTAACAATCGAATCGAAATACGTGCCATTTCAGCCGGTACATATCTGTGTGACGCCGAGTTACGCGATAATTGCAGCTAAATCCTTGGTTTTCATCTGGGGAATCAGTGGTTTCATTGGCTCGCAAATGATCAAGAAACAGCCGTACGAACGGTTCGTTCAGATCGACGATCCCGCGACAATTCGACATGGAGATGAACTGCAATTGACTATGATGGCAAATATCGACGGAATGGTGAAATAAAACGAAGAATTTATTTTGATTTTATTTTTGATTTCATCTAGGAAACTGATGATCCAATTATGAGTTTATGTGGTTCAGATAAATGGATATTCGTTGCGCGTTTATCAGGTCTTGTTCTTCGATATTCATTACCGCAATGTAGTCTCATGGAAAAGATCGAATGTCAATTTCGAATTAATAAAATAGCGTTGAATTCAATAGCAACGTGAGTGTGCGAAAGTGAATTGTTGAAAATATCGATTTGTTTTTGAATAGATTGATGTCGATTATTGATACAAGCGGAAATTGTATGTTGATCGATATGGAAAGCAAAGAGCCGAGAGATGATATAACGAATTTTAAAAAAAGCGACGTTTGGAATGTTGTTTGGGCGAATGTAAAAGATTTTTTTTGGCTTTTTGTTTACGAATTGAACTGGAGTTTTGAATAGGATCTTCCGGATTCGTTTGCAATCTTAGAAAAAACGAAAATCTCGTTCGTTCGTGGTACTGAATGCGAAGAGGCCGTGCCTTGTTCAGGTTATATCTGTGATTACAATAATCTTCAAGTGAAAGTTGTTATGCTCGATGAAATCATGAAAATGCATTTACGAGGTGTTCAAGCTCCATCATCAGATTACATCACAATCTATGATAACAAAGTAAACGAATTTGAAATATTGAAATTCATGTTTTTTCTTGTTGTTCTCGAACAGTCGTTGAAAGATATGAAAACAGCTTGCGAGAAATTGCCATTGGATCAAGTGAGCAATTTGATTGAAAAAGATCCACATCCTCAATTATGGTAAAATAATCGAGAGTTTTTTGTTTTTGTAACTGAAAATGTTCTAGGCGTGCGTTGGCTGAAGAAGCTTTAAATCATCTCGATATCAAAGTAGCCGAACATGCGTTCGTTAAAGTTCATGATTACTACGGTTTGCAATTCCTTCGACGTTTGCAACAATTTCAAGTAGAGAAAAAATAAAAACAAATTTATTTGTAATTCTTTTGGTTTATTCAGGGAGAACAATTAAAACGAGCAGAAATCGCAGCATTTCTCAAGCGAGATGAAGATGTTGAGAAGATCTACATCGATATGGATCGAAAGTATGAAAATTTAGTAGATAAATTCTTAGAAAATGTTTCATTTTTCCTCTCGACAGAGATTTAGCGTATCAATTACGACGAAAACTAGGCGATTGGTTTCGTGTCGTTCAAATTCTTCAATCAGGAGCGATTGCAAGTGACGCCATGCAGAACGAAGCATGGAATGAACTAGGAGATTTCTATTTCGACCGACAACAATGGTCAGCAGCTCAAATTTCTTTCAAAAAAACAAGAAAAAACGATCTTCTTTCAGGTCCACAGCTGCGAAATATTATGAACAATGCGGAAATAACGCTCAAGCATTTCAATGCTACGCTCTAACCGAAGATTATGCCGCANTGGAAAAACTCAGCCAATCATTACAAGAAAACGATCCTTTATTACGAGTAAAATCGGTTTTAAAATCAATCGAAATTTGTTTGATTTTTGTTGTCATTAGGCAATCGGCGATACATTCGCAGGAGTCGGCCTATGCGAGCCAGCGGTTGACGCTTATAAACGAGTAAGAATTCGACTCAACACCCTCAAACCATCGGAATTTTCTCGTTTTCAGTGCAATCGAATTCAAGAAGCAGTTCAGATTTGTATCGAACTGAGTCAATGGGATACGGGCATTGACTTAGCTCGACAATATAATCTCGCTGATGTCAAGAGTTTGTTAACTCGTCAAGCTCGAGCATTACTCGATCAGAATAAACCATTCGATGCGATTGAATTATACAAAAAATCAGCGAATTATTTAGAAGCAGCGAAAATTCTCTACGGAGTAAAAATGAATTTTTATGATTATCGAAAAGCCNAAACTTCGAATTTTAGATTGCTGAAACTCACAGCAAAGAAAATCGTCCGTTGTTAATGAAGAAAAAAATGTTCATTCTATGCGGGTTACTCATTGAAAAATACCGAACCGCCATGAAAACAACTTCACGAAAAGAGAAAAAATCTCAATCAGCAATTTCCGTAATCGACTATTGATTTTCGAAAACCGAACTCATTTTTCTTCTCCTCAGGCATCTGAAGCTCTTCAAGGTCTTCTCACCGAGGAAACAACCGGCTCGGGCGGTGTGTCCGATACACAATTGATCGACAATGTCTGGCGACCCGCTGAAGCCTATCATTTCTATATCCTCGCTCAACGGCAATTCAAATCGAACAATTCCGAAGGTGCATTACGTTCAGCATTGACACTGACTGAATACGAGGACATTATTCCTGTGCAAACAATTTACAATCTAATAGGTAAATACATTTGCTTGTTTAATTTCACATTTGTCAAGGTTACCTTTTGATTTCCCTCGAGCAGACATAAATCATTGTTGTTTTCTTGTTTAGCACTTTGCGCAACATCATGCGGAGCGTTCAGCACGGCGAGTAAAGCGTTTTTGAAACTCGAAGATGATCCATCGATCAACGATGAAGATAGAAAAGAATATCAAAAATTGGCCTTTCAAATCTTTCTTAGGTATTTCCATTCTCCTTCACATTTCATCACAAATGATTTGATCTTTGTGTTTTTTTTTATTGCATTTTTTTCTTCTTCTTCTTTCCTTTTCTTTTCTTTCGCGTGTGCGTATATTGCCATTTATCATTTCAAATGAAACAGCAACACGAACAGCCATTGAATGTTAAAATCTATTGGAAAAATTCGACAACCGAATGTCGATACCCAATATTAAAATCAACCCGTCGAAATCAGCAAGTCTATTGTTTTGAACCGGCAAAACCGTCTGTCATTCNACCNNCGCCAATCAATGATTACTATCGAGCATCATTGATTTCATGTTTGACTTGTTTTTGGATGGTAACTGGAATTGTTTGTCTGGTTCAATCGCTCAAAGTTCGTCGATTATTAAAACAACAGAACGATATTGCCGATGAAAAAGCTCGACTCATTTCGAATCGATTGCAAACCAATTTGATCTTAACGTACATTTTCGGCGGGACGATCTATTGCGTTTTAATCGTAATGATCGTTGTTATTTTTCTTTTCGGGATTAAGGGATATTTTGGTAGATCACTCTGAGGACCTTTGTTGTTTTTGCTTTCTTTCTTTATGTGTTAAAAAAAATCAAGAATATCAATAAAAATTGTTCATATTGTTTCTAGTTCACAACCGAAAGATAAACGACCGATTTTCTCGGGTCAATGTCCGCAATGTAGCCATAGAATTACAGATTGGTATGTNGAAANGCAAGAACGATATGCAAATTGTGAAAAACAATTTTTGTTTTGTGTTCTAGGTGTTTGAATTGCCCATCGTGCGACTGGCGTTTCCCTCCGTGTATTGTCACAGGTCGGCCGATAATNGAATACGGTTTCTGGATTTGTCCGGCATGCAAACACCGAGCATTAGAAAGTGAAATGGCTCGTCTTGATCTTTGTGCTTTTTGTCATTCATCTGTAAATGGTTAGACAAATTCTTCGTTTTTCTTTTTGTCATTGAAATAAAAATAAACAACATAATGACTTAAACCGGATGTTAAAATTTTTTCTAACATATCGAACATCATAATGATATCGATGGCAGCTAGAAACGATTGGTAAACAGTTTCTTATTTCACATTCAACATCTAAGAGAAAGCACAAAATCTGCTTAATACGTTCGTTGTTTTCAAAANGAGAATTTGTCATGTTCAATCAACAAAACAAAAAAAAAAGAGGCTGAACATTAAACGATTAAAAATCGTATCGTATCAGATTTGCTTTTCTCACCGATTGGTTTCAACGATGAAATTTGTCGTTCATATGATTGGCTAAAAATCACTCGTNGATGTTTGCTCCTCCCTCTGTCTAAGAGATTTAATAGTGTCATTAGTCATTTTCTTTTTAATAGAGCGAGAGAGAGAGAGAGAAAGAAAAAATATATACGAGAGTTGATTGTCGGTAAAACAAAAGTTAAACGGACGTTAAAATTTACCGAACGTGATACGTTATTAAAACCTATTTGACAAACTAACCCAAACTAACAATCCATTCAACGAAGACAACAAACGCATTTATTTACTTGAACATAATCATAATATGATTGTATCTTCATTCGAGAAGACATTCAACATCGAAAGCACGAATATTCAATCATCGATATAAACACAAAACAAAAAAAAAGCAAAAACNAATGGATATCGATGATGAAACAAATATCAACGATTTGGACAGGTAAATTTTCTAGGATTCACTGAAAACATTCCTACTCTCATCAAAATAAAACTCAACTTTTTAGACACGTTTGTGTCGAACTAAAAGNCTACTTAGTCTTACTATTTATAGCGAAAAAAAANAGAATCTTCTCGACAATATTTTCCTTTGATCTGTCAATCATATTTTTCAACAAAAAGAAAAAAAACATATCAATGTGTATATATTAGAATATATATATATAGTATATACTCTTCGAAATGAATATACGTACCTACTTTTCAAGTGATTCGCATGCAAATCTGAAGCCTTTGGAATCTTATTGTCTATGAATGTCGATATTTTGTTTGACACGCGTTTTATTCATCTTCTTCTTCTTTTCAATATATTGCTTGTAATAATTATGTTGACTTTTTTCTTAATCTATGACCAACGAACTCGATTGATCAATGTCTCTTTTTCATAGAAAGCCTATATTTACTTTTCATCGTTGTTCTATGCAGGTAGCTCTCTTTTTTCAATTGACAAACATTCTCTGATGTGTTAATGTCAAAACAACAAGATTTGACAATATATGCAAAATACTCGATTCATTCATTGATTCGTCAACTTTTTTTTCTTCTCCTCTCGTTCTTTCTTTTTCGTGAAAATCAATCGCTACCTGAAATTGATAGAGCAAGCATTTCTCTTCCTCTCTCGTTCTCATCTTGAAATTGATTATTTTATTTTATTAAAAACACTCGAATGACAGTAAATATATGTGCAAGCCAAGGAGAGAGAGAGAGAGAGAGAGAGAGAGAGATAAAGCAATTCTTCTCATTCATGGAAGAAGAAGAGAGGAAAAAAACGAAAAAAATTGGGCTAATTTTACTTTGAAATAAAAGTCGATTTGATGAGCATCCTTGCGCGTGTTAAATACGATATTTCTCGGTTAACAATGCTAATTTAATTTCTTTTGTCTTCGTATTCACGTTTTTTTCTCTCTCTTTCGCCCCCTCCTTCCTTCCCTAGCTTCGCGGACAATTCAGATTATTCTAACAGGTAACGTCGAATAGATAGACAACACCTCCTAGTGTTTTCTTTTTCTAATTCACAAATCAGTGTNGATGAATAATCGTTTATTTCTTCTTCTTCTTCTTACTGTCATTTGTAGAATNGAAGCAATGAAAGAAAAATCGAAGAATGCAGCTCGTAATCGTCGCGAAAAAGAAAACGCTGAATTCTACGAACTCGGCAAACTTCTCCCATTACCACAAGCCATTACTGATCAATTGGATAAAGCATCAATCATACGTCTTACAACAAGTTATTTAAAGATGCGTGCTGTTATACCCGAAGGTATGAATGAGATTTATTTGCAAGAAATATCAGATATGATTAGATAAGAGAATATATTTCGTTTTTGTTTGCTGAGCATGACAAGATTGTTTATTAAAAATGAACGTTGAAATTGATTCCATTAGTCAGTTTTCCTTTTGATTGAAGTNTTTCTTTCCGGATGTAAAATTCNAATTCACACTTAGATGATGAGNTCTTTCATTACCGCTGTTTAAATAAATCATCGTTTTTTTTTCTTGTTGAAATTTAGGACTCGGACATATTTGGGGAACGAGATCAATTTCTCAATCGACGATTGAACGCGAGGTCAATTCTCAACTGACACAAGTNCGTTTGCNTTTTCCTATCGAAAAAACTGTTTTTTTTCTCTCTCTAATTGAATCGATTTTAGATTCTCGATGGTTTTTTATTTGTCGTTGGTCCTGATGGCAAAATCATGTACATATCCGAAACAGCATCGACACATTTAGGTCTCTCACAAGTCGAATTAACCGGTAATTCGATCTATGAATATATTCATCCGATTGATCACGAAGAAATGGCGAATATTCTCACAGCACCATTGCCAAACTACTGTTCGAATCAATCGGAATACGAAATAGAACGTTCGTTTTTCCTTCGAATGAAATGCGTCCTACCGAAACGGAACGCGGGTCTGACAGCAAGCGGATTCAAAGTTATTCATTGTTCGGGCTATTTNAAAGTTAAACAATTCAATCTCGAGCCAATGACTTGCTANTCATCGNCAACGGATAATTGCTATCAGAGTGTTGCACTTGTTGCCTATGGTTATTCGCTTCCGAGTTGTTCGATAACTGAAATACGATTATTTTCGAATATGTTCATGTTTCGAGCGGGACAAGATTTGAAATTATTATTTTTGGATTCGAGGTACGAAGCATTGAAGATCGATCGAGAATAAATCTATTCGATTGTTTTAGTGTCACACAAATAACTGGATATGAACCGCAAGAATTAGTCGAGAAAAGTCTGTATCATTTTGTACATACGCAAGATTTAATGGCATTGAGATGGGCACATCAAACATGTAAATAAATAGAAAAAAAAATACGTACATTTTCTTGAATTGTCATCTCTCGTTTCAGTATTGTCAAAAGGACAAGTGACAACAAAATACTATCGACTTCTCACGAAAAATGGCGGCTGGATTTGGAGTAAGGATAGATTGATTTCATTGAAATAAACGTTTGTTTACTTTTTTTTAGTGCAAAGTTTTGCAACTCTTGTGCACAATAGTCGATCATCTCGTCCTGAAGTCATCGTTAGTGTTAACTACGCAATAAGGTATTCGAGAAGAAGAAAAACAAAAACTCTTTTTAAATGAATCTATTTAGTGATATCGAAGCTAAACATTTGCAATTATCCATCGATCAAATCGACAAACCATCGATGGATTATCATCCATCGACATCATCAATCGACATCGATAAATGTTCGTCGACAAATACGAGTTTAAATTCTTCATCGTCCTCGCTTTCCAATCGAAATTCATCATCAAAACTCGTCAAAACCAATCGTTTAATCAAACAACGAAAATCATCACCGATTAAATCCGATGGTCAACCGACAAATTTCGATGATTATCCAGCCTATGAACACTACTATCCGCCATCGTCATCATCATCGAATTCTCATTCATTCTATCCAACAAATTCGACTTCATATCCGCATTCAAACGAAGCGAACTACTACGAACAAAAACGGTTTCGTCTCGACAANGATCATCATCAACATCATCATGCGCATCTATTCGATTATCAATCGAATCTTTCTGCAGACAAACTCGACTTCTATTCATCGAATTATCCAACTGATCATCCCTATCATCATACATCGGTTATTGTCGATAGTCAACAGTATTTTTTCAACGGATGGAATGGTACAACAGCATTTTGATGTAATCAAAAACTCGAAAGTATTTTTTAGTCAATGTTGTTCATGTGTGTTGTTGTTGTTGTT
>JGI26530J50255_1002034_pt1 | contig 12401 bp, 20 predicted proteins | sample ThiBiot_500_plan_2_FD_50255 | JGI IMG/M metagenome (IMG submission 50255) | reverse complement strand
CCGCCGATGGCCACCAGCGTCACCGCAGGCGTCCGCTCAGCCAGCGTTTCACGGACAGGCGACAACGGTAGCCGTCAAATGTCGCTGTAGAATTCCGAAAGTCCGTATATTTGTGGCCTGTCTTCGGACAGGAACATGGTCAGGTAGCTCAGTTGGTAGAGCAATGGACTGAAAATCCATGTGTCGGGGGTTCAACTCCCTCCCTGACCACAACCCCGCTTTCGCGGGGTTTTTTGTTTGTGGTCAAACGTCGGTGTTTCCTAGAGTTAGAGCCAATCCCAGAGAAGAGGGCTTTCTCCCCGTTGTGCAACTTTTGCCACCTTTTCCAGTAGAGTTACCCCTACCTGTTGCCACTACCACAGACTAGGGTGAGGAATATGGGATCGAGAAACGGTACTACAGGGCATGAGGCCAGCTGATGTTCCCCCCATTTGGTTGACAGTGTGCTTGTCTCGAACTTCCATTACCGGAAGGAGACAACAATGGCAAATGAACGCGGGAAACGCTACGACGAGGCATTCAAGCGAGAAGCCGTACGTTTGGTCGTCGAAGAGAAACGACCGTATACACGAGTGGCGCGAGATTTAGGCATAGCCGAGGAAACATTGCGCCGGTGGATACTGGATGCGGGTCAGAAGACAGTGGATGAGACGGAGAAGTCGGACAAGCAGCGGATACGTGACCTGGAACGTGCATTGAAACGTGCCGAGATGGAGCGGGACGTGCTAAAGGAGGCGGTCGGTCTGGCTTCCTTCTCGCAACGCCCGAAATGAAGTGCCGTTTTGTCGAAGATCATCGGGCGAAGTGGCCTCTGAAGCTCATGTGCAGTGCCCTGGGTATCAGCCGTCAGGCGTACCATGTGTGGCGGCATAGAGCCCCCTCGAAACGTACAGTCCGCAGAAGGCAGCTAGTGGAGCGTATGGCAGGCATTCACCTGGCCAGCAGAGGTACGTATGGCAGTCCTCGTATGACGTATGCCCTGCGGCGAGCTGGAGAACGGATCAGTCGCAAGACGGTAGCACGGCTGATGCAGGAAGCAGGCTTGAAAGCATTGGTCAAACGCAGATTCAGACCGACGACGGATGCATCGAAGACACTGGCGCCGGCCAGGAATCTCCTTCAGCGCGCGTTCGCCGTCAAGCAGGTGGATCAGGTATGGCTCAGCGACTACACGGAGCTACCGTGTCGTAATGGCAAAGCCTATGCGGTGGCTATCATGGATCTGTGCTCACGTCGCATCCTTGGAATCGTCGTCTCGCATTCAATGCAGACCAGAACACTACTACGGGCTCTTGATGATGCGTGCCGTGTTCGTAGGGCACTACCTCACGATCCTCTCATCTTCCATTCCGACCGTGGCAGTCAATACGGTGCTGACGTCTTCAGGACCGAGCTGGCCAAACGTAACATCATCCAGAGTATGAGTGGAAGGGGGAACTGCTACGACAACGCTCCGATGGAATCGTTCTGGGCACGGATGAAAACCGAACTCGGACGTCCACTCCTCTTCGACGATCTACGACATGCGAGAAACGAAGTCTACCGATGGACGCACGTCTTCTACAACCGACAACGCATCCACTCATCGATCAATTACATGACACCTGTACAGTTCGAACAACACCTATTTTCTCAACACAGAGATCAGCTACACTGACAATACAACCGGGGCAAGATCAAACTGAGAGTTGAGATTACTCTTCCAAGGATACTTCGGAAGAGCAATGTAATACCCGTGTCATACTCTGAACTTCCACAGGTCATTGCTAAGATTTCGGATTGGCTGGAGATTGACTACCTGTTGGGAAGGGTATACTACCTTGAAGTGAACGTTACCGCCGGATGCTCGATCCCTCCAAACGTGATCTTCAATGGGCTTGGCACTCTGGCCTTCTTCCATGGTGAGACAAAGGACGATGGAGGAAGGGTATACAAGAACTCACGCAACTCAAAGCTGATGACCAGAGACCTCAGCTTCTACAACAAGTATCAGAAAATCCTAGCAGAAGGTCAGGAAGCGTTGAGCATGGCAGGTGAAGACCTCTCCTACTTCATGGGGTTGATACCTGCACGTGTGGAGTACACACTCCAAGGGAAGGCTCTTCACAAGCCCAACGCACTTTACGTACGAGACTTGGCCAACCGTGAACATTGGAATGTTCTCCTGACTGTATTCGCACAGCAGTTGGAGGCTATCAGAGTGGAACAAGGTAGCCAACGGGCAACTGACGACTTTCATCCTTGCACGCCCTTGGTTCTGCAAAGGATACTGGCTAGCTGTGGACTTCGACAGTATGGTAGAGTTCAGTTGGAAAGGATGTTCGACCAATGGCAGGCCAATGGTGACATAACTGTTCATCAGAAGAAAGCTCTGAAGGAGAGTGTGGAAATGCTGGATCTCCTTGGATTCGGTGCGCCGACTGAGGGTTGGGAGAGTACCGATTTCATCCGAAGATGCGTCGAACACTTGATGGCCCCTGTACCTAAAAGCGAAAATGGTACATGTGGGAGCCTGTGGATCGGACACGGAAGTTGTATCGTAAATTTGCAGCCGCTTCAGAATGGTTCCTTGAAAAGAAAGCCTCGGAAGGACTGTATACAGATGTTAGATTGACGAGAAATTCCTAGTCTCTTCTGCCGTCTGGTTCTTGGGCAACACCCTTGAATGGCTTGCCGTCGGATTTCACGTCGACAAACCGACCTGTGCTAGTATCGCGTTTGACGTATCCGCCGCCGGAAGTCCGGGTTTGAGAACGGTTGTTTACGGAACCTACTCTGGACCCTTTTCCTGTGTTTCTTGCCATTGGTACCTCCTTTCTCCGCTTGATGCGGGATTCAATCCGAGGCTTTCTTTTCAAGGAACGCAACAGTGGAACGATACCATGAATACTCAGAGGAAGACGATCGCTAACGATAAGGTGCTGCGTGTACGGTCAGAGAATCGTTTACGGAGAGCTGCCCGCAATACAAGCACTGTGATCGTGCACGAACTTGGTGTTTCTTACGGTGAGCATAGGGTTGACATTGCGACAGTCAACCGTAGGTGCCTTTCCGGATACGAAATCAAGTCGGATGTAGATACACTGGCACGCTTACCCAAGCAGGCGAGTTCATTTTCTTCTGTTTTTGATAGAATGACATTGGTTGTGGTACCCAAGCATCTGCAAACTGCCCGCAACATGGTACCCGATTGGTGGTCCATTGTCGTGGACGACGGTATTGCTTATCACTGCGAACGACAGGGTCAACAAAATCCAAACGTGTGTGCGACTACGAGTCTGCAACTGCTGTGGAAATCTGAACTTGTATCTACCATCGAAAGCCTTGGTCTAGGACAGGGTAGTGTTGCCAGAGTTCACAAACCGAAGCTCCTTGAACTCCTATTGGCTGAAGTGTCGTCGAAGATGATCAGCACCATTGTTCGGAAGGTTCTTTGGCAGCGGCTTTCTACGAAACTTGATCGGCGGTCAAGGTCATGTGATGACTCATTCCTGCACGTCGCCACTGCCGCGTATTCCCAGTGGGAAGTTTCCCCTTCTTGGGAATAGAGGCTGCAATGTCGTCGATCATCTCATCCCCTTTGCTGAAGTCTCGACCAAAGAACGTAGGGTCAGCTATGATAGCTTTTGCATGGTCGATGTACTGTTCAAACCCACCCGCTTTCTTTCCGAGAATCTTCCGACCACGGTAGATGATCACCGAATCCTTAGTCGTATACTTCACAGAAGCTGTCATCATGAGAAAAGCTTTCTCTGACTCATCAAGTGGTATCTGTGGGTACATGATAGTACGGTCGCTATAAACTACATCCTTGAACGTGGCCGAGTCGCATACACCAATCCACAATGCAAGGTCAACACGTGGCATGTCATACCTACCGGGACGTATGTCACTCAAATCGGCGGGCATACAAGAAGCGTGAAGGATTACAGTAGACCACTTGCCAAGCTTCCGTAGTGTGGTCATATGCTTGACAAAGTTGTTAACGAGGGTCTTGGTCTCTGCCTGTCGAACGTGACGGCCATAGTCGAACAGAAGATGGACTCTTTCAACCGGTACTCCAGTCTTCTGAAGAAAATCTGATACAGCTTGCCTCAGGTTTTCTTTTGTAGCAAGGTTGTACGCAGTTAGCCGTAAGCACACATCAAGATTCAAACTGTTGCAGAGTGCACCGATTGTAGCGAGCGATGTAGGACTCTCATCAAGGTAGAGAACTGGGATCAAAGATGTCCGATCCGACAGTGAACCAATACACTTGAGCATGACGACGTTGTGCTCATCGGTTCTTTCAACTTCCGTGTAGTACGGACGTGGGTCGAAGTAGAATTTTCCAGTCCAATCCTTCTGGAAGGTCTTGAAATATCCGACATGCTTTTCTGTAAGCCCTGTCATTTCAAGAAGAGGTACAACAAGGTTGCGTGTCGAAGAACCCAAGTCCTTCAGTGCTCGGCATTCATCTTCTCGACATTGGAGTACTGGTACGTACATGTGACAGACCTCAGGATATTCCAGAGTGTACAAACGGCAATAGGACGCCCTCTTCACGGAGTCGAATTCCAATCACCTCTTGGGAGACATCAAATATATCGGATAGCCCCATCGAGAGTATTTCCGATAACTGGGGTATGGAACCACCAACCATTTGTGCGGCTGCTGTTACGAAGACACGTTGTGCCTCCAAATGTGCTTCCAGTCTGTGCTTAGGCACCAAAATTCTCCCAGCAAATTCATTGGCTTGCCATTCGAAGAGAGCATGGTACATGGAATTCATGTTCTGAGTCATCAGAACGTATTCTTTACGGCTTTTAGGTCGATGGAGGTGCGCAAGGCTTCGGTGAAGGATTGCATGGCCAACCTCATGCGCCAATGAAAACCGGAAGCGTCGTCTGCGGCTTGCGCTGAAGCCAGCTTCGTCAATGATGATGTCTGTTAGGTTCCACAGTAGGATTGCCTCCGCACCAACTTCCTCAAGTAGCCCCTTGTGTGGTATGATGTTCATACCGAGGTCCTTTTCGACGAGTAGTTCGACGTTAAGGATGTCCTCGGTACGGCCGAACACTTTACGAACATCGTCGGCTATGCGTCGCACTTCCTCTTTGGTTGTCGGTGTTCCTGATGGGAAAAGTCTGTCGTCCATGTCATCCCTCGTATGCTGATTTCACGATCTTCATTGCCTTTTCAAGCTCCTCCATTGTGGGCTTATCGTTACGCAACGTTCTGAAGAACACGGGCAGCAGTCCCAGCATTTCGGGATCATCCTTAATGTCCGCTGGAAGGGTACCTGTTTCCATTGCGGCCCTATCGCGTAACTCATTCATCTCTTCACTTCCTTGGGCTAGGTTGAGTACAGCCGCTAGTGTGGCATAAAAACTCTCTTCCCGTGGTGGCGGTAGGATACCCCGCTCTACCTTGGACCAATTACTGGCGTCTACCTCCATGGCCACACAGAACTGGCGCAACGAGATGTCGGCCTGCAAGCGCAGTTCGCGTATTCGCTCCCCATATGTTGTTGGTTTCATGGCGTCCTCCGATGGTGTGGTACAAGAATACCACACTCTCGCCAAAGAACCAAATTCCCATCCGCAGACTGACCCATAGGTAGAGTATTACAACCGCATATATTGCGTCACATACAGGTATGTCTTTGCAAGCTAAGTAGTTACGGACTGTAAGTATCTGTAAAAAAATCAGCTCTTCGGAGTGATCGAGTACATGCCAACCTTCAGTGCGCTACGGCCGTACATTGTCGTTCCAGCCATTTTCGACCAGTTCTTGAGGTCGAGACTGATGAACAAAAAGGAGGGGAGGAATCAGAGCCTGTCGGCGATCCTCGTATACTTTTGCCTCTAACTACTACCTGTCTTTTCTAAGGTATTCAAGAGCCGTTGGAGCAATTCTACTGGTGTGAGCTGGAGCTTAGGTGCCAGCAGTAGGAAGGAGTTCAGGCTGATCTCGGACTCGCCCCGTTCGAGTTTCGAGACGTACGCTTGCTCCAACCCTTCGTCCGATACGGCTTCCTGTGAGAGACCCAATTCAAGTCTCCGTTCACGGATCAGTACCCCAAGAGCTTGCGCTGTACTGACCTTCTGTCCCTTAGGTATCACCAATTCCTTGAGTGGTCTCGCCATACCGACCAAGCTATCCGAGCAAGGAGTCAGCTATTACTCCTATAGGAGTAAATGAATTCTTTCACGTATTTTGGCGGCAGAGTAATACCAATCATCTATGGTCTCTGCAATGGCACGTGCATCCATCTATCGTGTAGTCGTCATCGTCTCAGTCTGGATATTGAGTCTCGGATCGTCCGAGAAGTGCTTAGGGTAAGACTTCCAAGTCCAGCGTGGCTGGGAAACGCAGAACGCTTCGGACTTTACGCTCTTCGTTGATGACTACACCCCCGCCAACTACCACGTCTTCTACTACTTCGGGGAAGGGGAAGGTGAGTGGCGCCTGACGATACTTCTGGAAGGCAAGAAGATCAAGGCCAGCTACAGTTACACCCCGTACGACACGAAGCGGAATGTGTGGCTCCCAAGCGTTACGAAGACGATCAAGAACGTCCGGGTCACAGGCTTCGTCTTCGAAGGTGATGGCTTTCTCGGGACGTTCGTGATGGAGAAGACTACCGGAACCAAGGCTCTTGTGCTGGTCAAGGGGCACGACGTACAGAAACCTACCGTAGGGCTCACCCGATGACTCTCAAACCCGTCTATGGAGTCGTTGGCCACGTCGAAGTCAGGAGGATGCACTGGTTATATTTTTTTCTCCTCCTTGGTTGGGACTCGGGATGTGTGCTGCGTCCCTGATTTTCCCTTTGTTTTTCCCGGGGGGACGACGGTTTACAGCCGCCTGCTTCGGGTACTGGTGAGGATCAAGGATACGATAGCGAGCAGACCAACCCTCTACCGAATGGGAAGAATCGTGGAGCTTCTCAAACTTGGTAGGAAGGTCACGGTAGCTACAGTAGCCGATGACCTCCAAGTTTCTCCCCGTACGGTAGCGCGCCATCTGGATTATCTCGTACACGTCCTCGATGCTCCCATCGAATACGACCGTGTCCAACGGTCCTTCGTCCTCACGGAAAAGGGTCTTCCGTTGATCCTCGATCCGTACATCCGCAGTCACCTGCGTCAGGAAGCCAAGCGGGCGATGGACTATGCTTCCAAGCTATCTTCAGAGTCAAAGGAATTCGTCGCTGGCTTGGCCTATGTCCACGACGTTATCGGTAGAGTACTGTCAGGCATTCCGCGATGAACCAACACCCGATGAGCTTTCAGGCTTTGTGTGATCTCATGGACACCACCTGCTTTCGGACTAATCCGTTCCGAGGTATTCTCTCGAAGGTAGGTACGGACCTCTGCTATCGTGGAGGACGCCGGAGCGTGTTCCAAGCTGTCAAAGTCCATGGCTCAAAGGAGACTGGATGAAGAAGGTTAGGTTCACAGAAGAACAGATCGTAAGTATCGTAGGGGAATCGCAAGCTCATGGCGTTCCTGAGACGTCGAAGAAGCATAAGGTATCGGAACAGACGATCTACCTGTGGCGGAAGAAGTACGGGACGATGGAAGCCAGCCAGGTGGCTGAACTGAAACATCTGCAACAGGAGAATTCGCGTCTGAAGAAACTCGTCGCTGAACGCGATCTGGAAATCGAGGTGATGAAGGAAATCAATGCAAAAAAAGTGGTGACGGTCACCGAGCGCGTTGCCATGGCCCGTCATGCGCAAGAACGTGGTGTAGGCCAGCGGCGGAGTTGCCATCTGGTACACGTATCGCGATCGATGTACCACTACCGCCATCTGCTGCCATCGAAGACCGCCTCCTTATGTGACCGCATCCAAGCCGTATCGCGTGAGCACCCTGCCTGGGGCTATCGTCTGGTGCATGGCTGGTTGCGTGAACAGGGCGAAGGGAGCAGCTTGGGCAGGGTACGGCGTCTATGGCAGAAGATGGGCTTCTCAGCGCTCTGGCGTCGTAAGCACCGCAAGATCAAGCGTGGCATGCGGATCAATCCTTCTGCCGAGATAGCCAACACAGTCTGGTGCATGGACTTTGCCGAGGGCAGGTTACAGAACGGCAGGCGTTTCATGTCCCTGTTGGTCAAGGACGAGGCCACGGCCTACGGCCTGGAGATCGCCGTAGCGTCATCGTTCAAGGCCCGGAATGTGGAGGCTGTATTGGACCGGTTGGTGGACACGTACGGCAAGCCAGCGTATGCCCGCTGTGATAACGGAGGACAGTTAACCGCCTCTGCCGAGCAGGCGTGGGCTCAACGCAGAGGGGTACAGATGGCCTATATCGATCCGGGCAAGCCTTGGCAGAACGGCAGTGCCGAGAGCTTAGTAGGCACGTACAGACGAGAAGTTCTCGACGCCGAGATATTCCTGACGCTCAAGGATGCCGAGGTTCTATCGCAACGATGGAAGAGGATGTACAACACGCAAAGACCGCACAGCAGGCACGGATACAGGCCACCCGCTTCTGTATACCTGGCACAGATAACTATCAATTCACAGAATTTCTAAACTTCGTACTGGTCCGATAAATCGACGCCATTCACGATACCGATGCCATGAACTGGTATCTCCTGCTGTCGTATACCGATGAGATGAAGTCCTCCAGTCGAAGAACGGCAATTCGGTATTTTTACACCGGAATCAGTTCTATATCTCGACAGGTAACAAGAATCCGACCGGTAGAATGATGTATAGCTTCATCGTCGATCATAAGTACTTCAGAAAAGACGTGTTTCGTATGGTTGGCCTTCCTGAGGAGATACATGGAGGGAGTTGGTATACCGGGATGGTGTTCTTCCGCGGTGATCATTTCATTTTCTGCAATGTCGGGACGGCAGGCCGTACCGGGCATGATTACCGGAACAGTATGGACGGCGGACTGCTCACCTGGTATGCCAGGAATGGATTGAGACTATCGAATGCATCTATACAGATGCTCCTCTATCCGGTCGGGGACATCTATATCTTCTATCGGAATGATTCTCGCGATCCTTTTACGTTCGCTGGGCTAGGGTCATGCGAGGAGGCATATGATTCCAGACCGGTCAGGATAGTATGGTCTCTACTGCCGGCTGTGGAAAGCGTCGGGAACGACGATAGTGTTGTCGAGTTTGCTCATCTCGTCCGTGAAGGTCTGAGAACTACAGTTACGGTAAACAGATACGAAAGAAGCAGCTTTGCCCGAAGGCGATGCATAGATAGATGGGGAGTGAATTGCGCAGTTTGCTCATTCGATTTCGGAAGAGTGTATGGTGAACTTGGTAGAGATTTCATTCATGTACATCATCTCAAAGAACTAAGCAGTATCGGGAAGGAATATGTCCTCGATGCCGACAACGATCTACGTCCCGTCTGTCCGAACTGCCATGCCATGCTACATAGAGAGGTACCTGCATTGACGATCGAAAGGCTGAAGACTGCTATCGAGGAGAATCGCGGGAAAGGCTGATAGGATATTGCTCGTTTTTCGGTGGTGATAGCGGTACGCCCGACCGTGGAGCTATCGCGGACTCCTGGTATCCATGATCCGTACGACGTCCAGGCGCTTCATAACCTGCGGAAGTCGAAATGTTCCGCAGCGGGCGCTCTCCCCCTCCCAATACTCAATGTCGACCGATCGGATGGTGACGTACGGTATGCCATCGGATTCATCATTAGCGAACTTCTCCCCGGGACATGGCAGGTGCCGAGGACCGGCGGCAGTCGAAGCATGCCACATTTCACGAGTTTTGCCGGAGCCGGCCGCCATACTACCGATCCCGTTGGATAGTGTGCCGGCGTGATCCCGAACGACCAATAGCGACTACATGAATAACGAAGAAATACCCCGCCCCACTCACTGGAACACCGTCTTCGCCACGAAGGGCGAACGGGAGCGAAGCTGGTATCAGAAATATCCGGCGGCGTCGATGAACGCCATCGCATCGGTACGGCTTCCGTACGATGCGGCGATCATCGACGTGGGTGGAGGCGACAGCTATCTCGTGGACACCCTGCTGGACAAAGGCTTCACGAACGTGACGGTGCTGGATATTTCAGCACAAGCTATCGAGAATGCGAAGACGAGACTGGGCGAGCGAGCGGATCTCGTGCGGTGGATCGTGAGCGATATCACCGAGTACGAACCCGATATGCGGTTCGACTTCTGGCACGATCGCGCGGCCCTTCACTTCCTGACGAATGCGAACGACGTCGAGAAGTATGTAGCCATCGCACACAAGAGCATCCGGACAGGAGGACATCTGTTCCTCGGAACGTTCTCCGTCGATGGGCCGAAGCGATGCAGCGCTCTCGATGTGACGCAATATTCGGAAGAGACGATGACGACCACGGTCGGAAACGGTTTCGAACGACTGTGGTGCAAACGGGAAGATCACACGACGCCGTTCGCGACGACGCAGAACTTTCTGTTCTGTCTGTTCCGGAAGACCGGGTAGGCATGACATTCAGGTCTCCGACCAGCATCAGGTCGATATTCGTCATCGTACCACGATGGTGTGATGCCATGTGGTCAGGCCTCGATACTCCTCTATCTCATCCATCGCTCCATGGAGGGCGACGAGCGATTGAAGACGGAACGCGACGAAGCCCGTCCGACGCCTGCACCAGCACAGACGTCGGGATCAATGATCATACGAGTTCGGCATAACGCGGATACGGAGACGATGGAATCCGGTAAAGGGTCAGGCTCCATATCGTACCGTCGTTCGGTGCACCGGGGCTGGCGGACCGGACATCAGATCTGGCGGCTACTACGTTCCTTCCGTGTACTTCTTGAAGTTGTCGAGAATGGCCTGCCAGCCGGCACGTTGCATCTCGAGCGAGTTCTCCGTTTCGGCATCGAAGGTTTCGACGACCTTCGTTCTGTCACCGTTACTGTCGAAGGTGACGGAGACCCGACGACCATCGCCCATGGTATAGCTGATGTGACGGTGATGGTCGACGTCGTCATAGGTTCCGCCGAAGTCGAATCCCATGCTGCCGTCACGGGCTTCCATACGGCTGGTGAAGGTGCCGCCCGGCCGGAGGTCGTTGGTGGCAGTTGGAGTATGCCAGTCGTCCGACGCGGCATTCCACCTGGTGATATGTTCCGGACGCGTCCAGCGTTCCCAGACTTTCTCGACGGGAGCGTCGACGGTGGTTTCGATGGTGATACTCGTGATCTTGCTCATCGGAAGCCTCGCAGAAGAATGTGAAGTGGAGAATGCCGCGAACATACGCCGAAAGTACACAGTCATCGGCCAGTTCTGTACCGGATGACGCAGGCGATGGTTCCGATCGGCATCGGAGACGGGAGGCGGTCGGTCCGTGACCTTCACGTGGTGAGACGGTGGTCTTCACCGAACGATCGCCGTACGAGGTCATGATCTGATGATATGGAGCGGTCGTTACGGCATGTCAGGAGTCAACAATATGTCAACAGACGGTGTGAGGCGATATCGGACGATACCTTGCGATAGTGTGGAGCATGATCTCCGTGAGGCCAGTATCCATGCGGTCTGGTGATGGCTCCTCCCCTGTTCCGGGGATGGTGCGAGACTCGAGGATATGATATCGGATTCGAACGATTCCGTAAGACTACATCTGCACACCTGCATGAAAAGACACTATCTTGCCCACGAGATCGGCGCATGGATCCATATCGACTTCGATACACGATAGAACCTCGATCATTCCTTAACCTGGACAACACAATGAATCATCTTCTCGTCACGGCCGGTTGGCTGCTCGCCGGCATACTGGTCCTGTCATCCTGTACCAAGGACAACGACAATATGCCGACGGGGCCGGGCCATGAATCCAGCGAATACATGCCTCTCTCGATAGGGAACGAGTGGGTCTATACCTACAATGGTACGGACTCGGTCAAGTACAAGGTCGTGGGTGATACGACGGCCTATGGGCACACCTATGCGCTGCTGTCCGTATCGGGTGCCTTGACGAGGAATGCCTTCCTGCGTCACGATGACCTCCTCATCGAAGGCCAGGCCTTCATGAACATGATCGGCGATACGGTGACGAGCTTCGTCGACGTCAGCAAGGCCTACGACGAGGCATGGGGACAATGGGTGCCGACGAAGTCGGCACGTGTCCTGCATATGTGGACGATGAAGGAGCGTGATACGAGCGTGATTGTTCCGGCGGGTACCTTCAACGACATCATGATCGTCCGGTACAGCACGGGCTACTTACTCGGTCCGCAGTTCGTTTCGATATCGTCGGGTGCATTCTACTGGTCGAGAAGTGTCGGTCTGGTGAAGCACGTCGACTATTCGTCGGCAGGCGGCGGGTCGGTCAAGACGACAACGGCCGAGCTGAGGTCCTATACGCTGAAATGATCGTCGTTCGGAAACGGTGATGGATCGTAGGCCCCGCTTCGGCGGGG
>JGI26530J50255_1002016_pt1 | contig 12486 bp, 6 predicted proteins | sample ThiBiot_500_plan_2_FD_50255 | JGI IMG/M metagenome (IMG submission 50255) | reverse complement strand
CAAATTCTCCGACTTCGATTATCTCGGGTCAGACCAACTTTCCATCATCATTGACCACTATTAGTGGCTTCTTAAATCGATGTTTTTTTGACCTTTCAACTTGATTTGTACTCAAATTCAGACTCCCTGACCTCGATTACCTGAGGTCCTACCAAGTTCTAACCATCATTGGTCAGTATTACGAGTTTCTTCAACAGATGTTTTTTTGACCTTTGAACCCAAGAATGACTCATATTCGGACTCCCTAACCTCGATTACCCAAGGTCCGACCAAGTTCCAACCATCATTGGTCACTATAAGTGAATTCTTAAATCGATGTTCTTTTGACCCCGATGCAAACAGACAAACAAACGAATTTTTTTCATATGACCCTCCTTACAGTCGAGGGAATAGACAAAGTTTTAGAACAGGACCGATGAATACACAATCTGTTCGAAGAATCGATGCACGAACAGTTGAATTTAATTGAATAAGAATAACAAACCAAAATTTGAGTGTAAACATCGTAATTGTTAGTAGAGAAGTAATCGAAGATGCTAATAAATATATTCCACAACCAACTTTTCTTAATTCTTTATTTCGAAATGTTATCAAAGAAAAGATACCATTGGCGAAACCAATGACAAACATAATCATAGTGAGTCCAGCAGCTGTTTGAATCAAAACTGATTGTTTTGCAAATGGTATATTCGATTGAATCTTATTTCTTAAAATATCATTAATAGTCAAACCAATTCCTTTCGTAAATAAATCACATTGATCACCAATAATACAACTACTATGTTTCGTGTTTATTCGATTGAGAGTCAGATTATGAGGACCAGTGACAAGTAAAGTAAAAGATCCTCTCATATTTGGATCAAATGTTGTTACGACCAGAATATATACATGGTTTGCCTCGAGATAATCTCCTAATTTGAAATGATATTGATAACAACTGAAATTACTTTCTGTGAGTAAATTTTGATTTGGATATGATGGATCAAAATTATTCTCGTATAAATATCCATAGAGTAGAATACTTGAATTTGTATCGAATGTATATGAACCATTGTATTTTATATTGATTTGAATAGTTTCATAATGATAATTTCCTCCTCCACATATTCGTGGATAAACTTGATTTTCTTTTGTTAGTTCTGATGAATATGTTGTTCGAAGAACTAATGAAAATGTCGGTTCAATGATGAAATAATTGATTCAATTTGAGACTTACTAATCGGATTGAAAGTAATATTATTGGGACCAAATACCACTATTGAAAATTTATTTATCGAGAGCGAATTTGTTGGCATCATGATCAATATATATGTTACACTAGATTGCAATTCAGTAATGATTTTAAATTCATCGTTAGGACAACCATTAGAGTTATTTGCGATTAATCTTTCATACGATGTATATTCACTAAAATGTTCTTTATATAAATAACCGATCATACCGGTGAGACGATTGTCGACACTTGACAATGTATAATTGCCTGATTGAACTACATTGATTTGTATGGGTTCATAATAAAAATGTGCAGGTAGAATATACTCATGATAGCATTTAGAAAAGATTAGAGTCGATCCTGATGAATATAATGATTGAATAGTTCGTGTTGGAAATTCATCTTTATCTTAAAATCGATTTATAGTATTAAGATAAAAAAATGAATGCTCGTCTACATACTCATTTGTTTAATCTTAATTTCATGTGATCCTTCAACAAGCACAGAGAATGGACCTTGCTGATTTGCGTAAGCATAATGCGCTGCTATAATTAAAATATATGTGATATTGAATTTCAAATAAGCAGCTATTTCAAATTGGAGATCGCCACACGAGTCATGATTTCGAGCGAGTGAATTATCAATTGAATCATAGGGATTAAATTCATGTTCGTATAAATAACCATATGTTCGCAGACTGCTCTTAGTCTCAATTAAGAACATGTAGAAACCCGATGTATTGACATTGATCTCTAAGGCTTCGTAATAACGATCTAGTGGTCTACAGTTAAAACTTGTATGTTTTAGACTTTTATTATTTAATTCTGATGAATAATTCGATTGAATGATTGATTTAGTCTCATCTATATTTTTAACGAGAGATTTTCAAGGAGAAATTTTAAAAAAACTGAACTTACTGTGATATCGCATAGAAACAGTACTTGGACCGTGAACAATTATTGAGAAATGACCTTGTTCAAGTTCTTCAGCTGTTGTTACAATTAATATAAATGAACTATTCGTCTGACAAAACAAAGTAGTTTTAAATTGATATTTATCATGGCTATTATCATCAGATTGTATTTTGTTTATATTAAGATCCGATAAAGTGAAGTTATTTTCATAAATATATCCAACTAAGTCTTTAGTACTATGACTTGTAATTGTATAAAGTCCTTCTTCGTTCGTGTGAATTTCAATGATTTCACAATAGTAATTTAATAATCTGCAGTTCTTAATACGATGACATCTATGACTGTTGACTAATAAATTGGATGAGTAGTTTGTTTGTACAAATTCTTTAATTTCTATGGAATATAAGCAAAGATAAACTCTATTTGTGCCTTTAAAAGTTATTAAATAGAATTTTTTTTACCACAAATATTGTTTTTAACGATTTTTTGTACTCGATGATTAGTTCGATCGGTGACATAAATATTTCCATAGCTATCGAATGACATACTAATAGGATCAGATAATTTATCATCTGTTGAACCTCTTTCACCAGAACATCCAAAAATACAACGAAAACCATTTTCATCTGAACCAATTATACGATGATTACCTTTATCAACAATAAAAAGATGTTGATCACCATCGAGAACAACTCCTGTAGGTGCATTCAATCCAATTGTTACTTTTGCTGATCCTTTTTCTGCAACAGTTATTCCATTTCGTTGATTCAATTGAAATAATTGAATTCGATTATTCTCCAAGTCTGCAACATATAAATCTAAGTTGATATCAACGAATATTCCACGAGGAGAACGGAACGTATCCGATGAAAATCCATAACGACCTGTTCCAGCAACAATTGTTGTTGTGCCATTTAACCATTTTTTATCAACTCGATTTTCATCATACATTGAACAATATAAATTGTCATAAATATCGATGAAAAGACCAGAACATTGTGATTGAACATTCATAACCGATATCCATGTTTCACTCCCTCGAATCCATTTATCAACACGACGGTTTTCGTCTCCACTCCGAACATAAATATCACCATTCGTTGTTACAAACAGTGATGTTGGGTTTGATAAATTACCCGAAATTATTTTCGTTGGATTGAGATCATTTTCATTTTGCCAAATAAGAATTTGACCAGCTAGTTGATGCGGTAAGTAAATTGAATTGTTTGAATTGACAAAGATACCATGCGATGTTGTCCCCACAAAACTTTGATTGGCAAAAGTCGTTGCATTTGAATTCCAAATTGTGTTTAAACAAAATCTTGGTTGATTATACGAAAGTGTCAAAACTAAAAATCAATCAAAAGTTTTTTTTTCGAACAATTTTCACACTCTTACGATCAGATTTCTTTGATAAAGAGATTTTTTCTATTCGATTATTATCTCGATCGGTGACATAAATATTTCCATAGCTATTAAATGACATCGTACGAGGAGAAGATAATCTATCGTTTGTTGAACATCCAAAAATACAACGAAAACCATTTTCATCCGAACCAATTATTCGACCATGTCCATAATCAACAATAAAAAGATGTCGATCACCATCGAGAACTACTCCTGTTGGATGAAAGAGTTCGATTGTTTGTTTTGCTGATCCATTTCCTGTAACAGTTATTCCATTTTGTTGATTCCTTCGAAATAGTTCAATTCGATTATTTCCCCAATCCGCAACATATAAATCTAAATTGATATCAACAAATATTCCCCAAGGATGATTAAGTGAATTCAATTCAGATCCTGCAACAGTTGTTGTTGAACCATTTAACCATTTTTTATGAACTCGATGATTATAAAACATTGAACAATATAAACTTTCATAAGTATCAACGAAAATCGCGTAACAAGTTGACGTAATATTCATCATAATTGATGTCCATGTTTCGTTTGCTGCTATCCATTTATCAATTCGACCGTGATTCACTTCATTACCAACATAGATATCACCATTAACTGTCACAAATATCGATGATGGATTTGATAAACTACTTGAAATCTTTTTTGATAATTTATCATTGTTCCAAATAAGAATTTCGTTAGTTTTTTTATTCGGTATGTAAATTGAATTGTTTGAATTAATAAATATGAGAGTTTCATTAGCAAAAGTCGTTGGATTTGAATTCCAAGTTGCGTTTGGACGAAATCTTGGTTGATTGAATGAAACTTTTACAGCTAATAAGATACCAATGATATTATTAAATAGAAGAAAATCTCTCCAAACTCGACTAAACATTTTAAATGAATTAGTTGACTGAAAAGATTTTTTATTTTATTTAAATGTTGATTTCAACCTACGATATTATCAAAACAAAAAAAAACAATTAGCTTTGTTAATAATGACATAAATCACGTTTATTTGCGTCTATCAAAGCTAAATAATTACCCATGAAAATTATCTAGCCAAATTCTCCTCCTACGGACTCCTGAGTTTCGATTGAATTACGCCAACCGTTCTAATTAACGGTCCACATAATCTGGTTCGAGTGCACATCTGAAATCTGTTTTTCGAAATTCAATTTCCTTTAGGAAATATATATATATTGGCTGTTGAAGATTCTTCGTAAAACTTATTCTTAAAATTAGTGACGCGATCAGAACAGAAGAGTAGAATGTGGATATTTGACTAATATTCTAACTATTTGTCTATGTAACTTACAAATTAGAGAGATGTTTGAAAATCGATAGAAGCACGATTCGATTTTATTGAATAACTTAATAATCTTTCTCTATACTCGTCCGTTGTATCGAGTGGAAATCTAGTTTTATTGTTTATAGAACCTTCGTTCTCTTAGTACTTTTGGTTTATGTACAATTTCTTGTGTTAAGAATCGACATCAAATTCATATTTTTTTCTTCATTTTGATCAACTGTTTCAACATTGATTACAAAGCCCTGATATTAATCAATGAAGTTCTTTTATAAAAGCTTGTCAGCGCGATCCATTCCGGATTGAAAATGTGAAACACGAACTAGCTATTAGAGTTTTTGCGATGCAAGGGAAATTTAGTTCAGTATAAGGATTTTTCATTTATTTAAATAAGTTAATTTTTAAAAAAAACGAAGAGCATCAGCAACGTTACGTTATCAAATGAAAGAAACCAATACACAGCAGTCAATTCAACGAGATATACGAAAATTATATTACTTTTCGCAATTATACCTTTTCGAAATAGAGATTTTCATATAGGAAGATAGAAAAGATGAGAAATAGTATTGTTCGCGAGCTATCTAATGGCATATCGAACGTCAATAAATGAAAATGTTTGCATTGATTGAAATTCAGTTAAATGCACACTGAAATTCGTTTTGTCCGTCACGTTACTGCTGTCTGTCACGAAAGTGGGGGGGGGGGAGGATAGTGGGTCCAAATTTTCTACTTATAAACTTCAACACTCCCTTTCAGTTCGTGTTTCACAAAATTATGGCAATATTTATTTATTGGAATAATTACAAGAGCCATCTGATGAGTCCTGTGAAATCCAGNCGAAATCTAGATCATGGCAATAGACTTCCTCAATACCGTCAATACCAATACCAAACGATTCTGTCGATACCAATACTCGAGAGGGTTGATGTTGGTACATGCCTATTCGAAATCAACGAAAACACAATTTTTGTATTTGACTGAAAGAGAATATTTTCGAGAAGTATTTATAAAAGCGGCCTTAACAGAAAAAACCTTGGCACTTTCTTATCGTTTAAAAAAACAGTTGACATTATTAAATGAAATAGTGAAAATCCACTGAAAAGCTTTTAGGAAGGGACTTTAAGTACGCAGGATAGAATTCTTTTTTAAGTTAATCTTCGAAATTTATTATACATTTTGGGTAATTTAAATTTTTTGGCGAAGTTTATCGATAATGTCTTGGATATGTTGAATGAGAGAATGTTGGTCAGACGATGAAAGCTTCGCAGTTTCGAGTGCACGTTCATAAAATGATAACGATATTTGGTAATTTCCTAAAATGTCATTTACAGAAGCAATATTGACATAAGCCATAGCTAAATTCGAATAATTGATAGGAGAGTTATTTTGTTCAATTTCAAGCGTTTCTTCATAGAATTGAAGCGCTTGTTCATACGCTCCCATGTCTTCGTAGACAAAACCAATATTATTGTAAGTGATTGCTAAATTTGGATGCTTCTTTCGGAGAACTTTCGTTTGAATTTCAANTGCATTTTTATAATATTCAAGTGCCTTTTCATGATTGCCAATGGTATAATATAATCCACCGATATTATTCAAAGTAGTAGTCAAACTAGGATGAGTCAAAGAAAGTGATTTTTGTTTTATTTCAAAAGCTTTCTCATAGTATTCGAGGGCTTTTATATTATCACCTAACTGCTTGTATAATAATCCCATATTGTTGAAAGCAACGGCAAAATTAGGATGACTTTCAGGAAGTGCTTCTTTCCAAATATTTAAAGTTCTCTCATAGTATTCAAACGCTTTATCGTAATCTCGAATATTTTTATAAATAACAGCCATATTATTGTATATTGCAGCTAAATTTGGATGATTTGGTGAGAGTGATGATTTATGTTGAATTTCGATCGCTTTATTATAGTACTGAAGTGCTTGTGTATATTCGCCTATATTGTAATAGGTTGTCGCAATAATGTTGTAAGTAACAGCTAAATTTGGATGATGCAGTTGGACGAATTTTTGTTGAAATTTAAGTGCTATATCATGCGTATTTAAAGCTGTTGCATATTGTCCCATAGTATTGCAAAGAGCAATGAGATTGATAGAACTAGTAGCCATGCCTAAAACATTGGGAGGAACGGTGCTCCTCCAAATATCAAATGCCTTATTAAAGAATTGAAGTGATTTCTCATATTCTCCGATATGGTCTAATACAAGACCAATATTATTGTAGGTCGTAGCCAAACTAGAATGATTCGATGAAAGTAAGTTTTCTTTAATTGTAAGTGATTTTCTATGGTATTCCAGTGCTGCCGAGTAATTTCCAACACTTCGATGGCATGATCCAATATTATTATAGGTTGTAGCTAAAGCGAGATGATTTGCTGAAAAGATTTTTTGTTGAATTTCAAGTGTTTTTTGAAAACAAACGAATGCTTTCGAATAATTTCCCGTATGTTCAAACATAGCACCAAGATTGTTGTGGATAATCGAGAAACAAGAATCATTACTTGATAAAGATTTTTCTTTAGTGATACGCGCTTGATCATAGATCCATCCAGCCATTGGATAGTTTCCTAATACGTGTAAAATGACTCCCATATTGTTGTAAACAATAGCTAACCTAGGATGCTTAGGAAGATGTGGATTCTTACAAATGGCATATACCTTATTATTTAATTCTGAGACTTTTTCAAATTGTTCCGTATTTAAATACACCAAGCATATATTACTGTAGGTCACAGCTATGTTGAGATGATTGGTAACAAGAATCTTTTGTTCAATGTCAAGTGTTTTTTCGTAGAATTCAAGTGCCTTTGTATAATTACCGATCGTATAATAAAATTGTCCAATATTGTTGTATATAATAGCTAATTTCGGATGATTTTTATGTAAGCTTTTCTGTTCATATTCGAACACTAAGTGATAGAGTGAGAATGCTAGTTTGTGTTGTCCCATATTATCAGATGTTACAGCTATATTATTGTAAAGAGAAGACCAATGCGAATTCTTGAGCAAATAGCGTCTTTGCAAAATATCGTGTGCTTTTCCATAGAATTGAACTGCTTTTGAATATTCACTAATAGTACTACAGATCATACCCATATTATTATAAGTTATTGCCAAACAAGGATGATTTGATGGTAAAGCTTTCTCTTGTATTTCGAGTAAATTTTCATAAAAGTCAAGTGCTATTGAATATTGTCCCACATTACTAACTATAGTTCCAATGTTATTGAAAATGTTAAGAAAGTTAGGATCTTTGAGGTAAAGAGATTTTCTATTGACTTCTATTGTTTTTTGATAAAATTTCAATGCTTTCATATATTCTCCCGTATTTTGGTAAATCAAAGTCATATTATTATAGATAGTTCCTACGGTTGGATGATTGATTGGAAGAAGCTTTTGTTGAATTCTTAATGCTTTCTGATAGAAGTCCAATGCTTGAAAATAAAATCCTTGACTTTCGCAAACTACACCAATATTAAGAAAAGTATTTCCAATAATAGACCAATTTTTAGGATTACATAACTGTGCTGTTTCGATTGTTTTGTGAAATAATCTAAGCGCTTCGGAATATTCCTCTAACTTGTCATGTATTAGACCGATATTTCCGTATGTAATCGCCAAATTTTGATAGTCCTTGTCGGAAGGTTTAAGTTGAATATCAAGTATTTTTTCATAATAGTCGAACGCTTGTTGGTATTCTCCGCATTGACCCTTTATAAATGCTAATTGATCGTATAGAAAAACAAGCACTTTATCATTATATTTTATTGGAAACTTTATAATCCACTTGAAGAAAATTTCTGCCATACGAAATTGGCCCATCTTAACAAATAACGCTGCTAATCGTTGCCACCTCGATTCTCCTTGAATTTCTTGACGAATAAAATTACCAAGTTGTCTCAGTTGTGGATCATCATCACTGGTTGATAAAAGATCGATTTGCCATAAACGATCTTCTAACATATGTATTTGATCAATTCGAAAGATTGCATGCGTTGAAAACAGAACTTCGTTTTCTGCTTCTCCATAATAACTAAGGTTATTCAAGCGGACAAAAGGTGTAGATGATCGGTCCGTATGATCAATTGTGAGTTGAAATAAAATTCCAATTAAATCAGGATTTCCTCGAGAACTATCAGCATAAAACAAACCAACGTTTCTGTCAGTGCTTGTTGAGAGAAACATTTCGAAGGACAAAAGTCCACCTTGGTTTGTACGTACATTTTCGAAGTCTTTTGTTGACAATCCTTGACCTCGATATACAACTAGTTTTTCAAGTGGTTCTTTGTACAACTGTTTAATTTGTTCGTGTAGATCTTGTATAAAAAATCCCATTGGAAAAATATAATGAATTTCATGTAAACGTAGCGATCTATTGAGTGTTTGAAAAATGAAACTATCACGCGTATACCACCAAATCGGCGAATGTTTATTATAATCCTCACTAAATTCATTATTTTTGTATGCTTCATACCACATTTCGTCCACGATTTCTTTTGGATATTCATCGTGAGGAATCTCCAAAAGGGTCTCTTTTAAAATTTGCGAATACATAAACGAAGTGTTAAGTTCATTTGAACTATCTTCTAAAAAGGCATCTGAAGAAACGACACGAACAGGCAGCATATCATGATCGTATTGTTTTACATCCCTTTTTACTGAGTTACATATCGATTTAATTTCCTTATAAATACCTTTCACTTTTTTCCATTTATTTTTCACGATTTCATCTTCTACCAGATCAGAAGAAAATATATAAATAGAATGAAGTTGATGTATATCGTGAATTTGAGGAAGTAATTGTTGAACCAAACTATTCGACAATACAAGAAATACTCTTTCATCTTGAACATCAGTAAGACAATCAATAGATTCGTCAACATCATTGAATATATAGATTGCGTTATTAATCTCATGGAACGTTTTAGATATATTGTTGAATTCATCAGATGATTTGTCGATCGTTGAATCTAACCAAAATAATAAATAATTTTGAGCAACTATTGATTGACGTCTTAGAAANGATGGCATAATAGGAAATTCATTTTCTGTTTCTAGTAATTTTGACATTTCAGGATTAGTACTATGAATTATCATCAAATAGAATAGTAATTATTTTCAAATATTTCGCTCATTTAATATCTTCTGTTCTATAAGTCTAACGAAAAAAAACATTTGCATAGTATCTACTTTCTTTATCACTATACTCATATTTAGTCTTATCACCACGTGTAGTTTTATCGTATTCTTTTACAGTAGAAGCATCATATTACCTATTCGAGCGATACTATAGTGCGGCGTAGCCACGAGTTACGGAATTTCATTGTTTCAAATTACAACACCTGTGGCTTGCGAAAAATGAAAGCAAACTTCGTCAAATTTTTCTCATAGATAGAAGTCATTGAGATCTATTACCAGTAAAAANTTTTCAGAATTTAACGACCGCATTGATGTGAAAATTCGTTAAAAATTCAACGATTTCACAAAAAAAAATGTTACCTTTTTTAACTTAAAACGCGTTAAAATTATGAGAAATTAACGGTCCCTCACGCGTTTTTTACTTTTAACTCATTTTTGTGTACTGAAAAAGAAGTGTTGAGTACACTATAGAATCGGTCAGTGTGTCCGGCNGGCCGGCCGTCCGTTTACANGATAATTCTCGAACAGATATTCCGATTACCATGAAATTTTTTACGTAGGTTTGTCTCATGAATATCTCGATCGAGTTCGAAGATGGGCCCGATCCATCAAGGATTTTCCGATTTTCAGCAGGAACATCGATATTTCCTATGGTTTTATGAAAACTTTGCAAATTACCAGTTTTTTGTTNAAGCTAATATTTTGCCAACACTTTGAATAAAATCTTGACCATTGTACACCATTCGATAGAGTATTTCATGGGCTATCAAATGATGCCAAATAGTCGGGATAAATACACAACACTCTCGTCACCACTCTTCCTTTCAAAGTTCATCCATGAGCGCACTAAGGATCTGCCCCTTAGGCCCTGCGGATGCCCTCTTTTTGTCCCATAGGACGCGGCGAGGAGTTAGTTCCGCGAAGTTCATTTTCATTCATGGAAATAAAAATCTCTATACTTTACATAAATTGCCTTTTTTTTACAAACGCTCTTCAATAGGCTCAAAGTTTGGCACAAATTGCTGCAGCTTACTTTCAAAAGGTAAAAGAGCATCGAAATGAATACCATTATAGAAAAAACAGAACCCCAATTTATTTTCATCAGATGTATAACCTATATATTTCATATGACCACCTGCTGTTTTTTCATGAAATCGATCAAGTAACTGCTTTGAGCTAATATTCGANGGAATATACTGTCTGTTTTTTGAATCACTTTCAAACTCAATATATGAATAAATCGGTCGGGATAGTGCAGCAGAAAGAGCTTGCATCTGAACTTCTCCAGCCCACATTGTGTTCCTAGCTGTTCTTTCCAAATGTCTTTCTAGTGAACTTTGTGCTGCTGTACAAAGTATTTGAAAATAATTCCTATTCTTGAGCATCATATTGACCGCTAACAATCTCATTGAATGTGTTAATTTAGATCCAATATTTAATATTGAAAGAGAACTGTATAAACAATTTTCATCACCTGTCGTACGAGTTCTCGCATATATTGAATCAAAGGCTCGAACAGAATAGCCTGTTGATGACTTTAATCGGACAGATACATCTTTATTATGAACGGTTATACATGGTGACTTCTCAATTAGGTCTTTGACTATTTTAGCTTGCTTCGAAATTTGGTCATCATAAGCATTACTATTAAAATCTAAGTCTAGAAGAAAATTATCAAGAATTTTTCTTGATATTGAATCAATTGTTTCATACCTTATGGTTAATGATTCTTCTTCAACTTCCATCATAGATGTCTCATTAAGTTCTAGTTGTTCGAAGTGAAAATATGAATCTATTTCGGCTTGTTCATCCTCATCGAGTGTTTCATAACATTGAAAAGTGGATTTCTGATCGACTTCCATCTTATCAGATTGTTCATCAATCATAAGATCTTTATTGATATTCGGATATGCATTCACATGAATGACATTGATTCCATCGAATTGAAACTTTTTCAAAGAATCATGTCTTCTTATCCATATTGGTTTATGAAAACTTGTAATGCTTTCAAAATAATCAGACTTTAAGTCATTGATATTTGTAAAACAATAATCAATCTGTGTTTTTGCATTAGTTGAATTTCTATTTAGTTCATTATTCAAACTAAACTCGAATGATTTCATGTATTCGACAAATTTCAAATTCGTGTTCAACTTCAAGTTTATATTGAAATCACCAACAACAACAATATTTTTACAACTTCTTTTGGAAATAGTTATAACTTCGTTGAGATTTTTTTTTAAAACATCAAATGATGAATTTGGTGAATTATACACAGAAATTATACAAATATCATCAATTTTCACAGAAGAATATTCGATATGATTTTTTCCTGAATATTCATATTTGTCAACAATATTTTCATATTTCAAATTATTTTTCAAATAAGTTATTTGACCAAACGGCTTTCTTACATCATTACAATCACGTCTATGAATTATTTTGAAACCTTCTATTTCCAAAGAATCACTTGACTTTGTCCATGTTTCAACAAGACTTATCAT
>JGI26530J50255_1002002_pt1 | contig 12546 bp, 15 predicted proteins | sample ThiBiot_500_plan_2_FD_50255 | JGI IMG/M metagenome (IMG submission 50255) | reverse complement strand
TCGTCACATGTTCTTGTTTGTTAACAAGTCAATGAACATTTGTGTCGATCTTTTCCTGTCTGTTTTAATTACATTGATATTACATGTTCAAATTTGTTATTCCAATTAAACTCAATTCAATGAAAGTGCCGTCGACTCCTTTTTAGTANAACGAAGACATCGAGTAGAAATTTACATTTTTTTGACAAGATAAAGATAAATTGTAATTTTCTTTTTATTTTCTTTTTATGATACATAATTATGAACTTGACAAGACAACATCGAATAGAAATATTTTCAGTTTATTGTTTTGTAACTTTTCGAAATGTATTTGAACCAAGAGTTTCAACTTGATTTTGTCGATGAAAAAAACATCGAAAAAGATTTTTGGTTGCATTTCGAAATCGTTTCGACGAAATTAAAAACATAAAACAACTCATCTAAATAAAATAAAAAACAATTGAATTAAATAAAATGAAAGAAATCGTTTTATCTTACCGAATAATAAGCATATGTAACTGTTGTTAAAATTGTAAATGAAAACCTTTCAATGGCTAATTGATTGGCATCTTTACTCCATCCAGTTGTAATTGTATTGTAAGCCATCTGAATTCCATAGGGAATCAAACAAAATAAATCAAGACAAATTATATACAAAATCATTCGAATTAATTGTCGATCTGCTTGTTGTTGAAGAAGAACTCGAGTTTGATGAAGATTTCGATAGGTTAAATATCCGAAGAGAATCATAATTGANGATGGAATTGTTGTAATCAATCCAAGAAGATAGAAGATCGAATATCTCGAAAAATAAGCATTGGTTTGTGTACATGTACTGCTCACTGGTGATATATTATACAATAAAATAATGGGAATTCCATGAAGACAATAAATCAATATAACACAACAAACAATTTTATATGCCAATTTGATTTGACTCAATCGACGAAGACGAACATTTTGTGATGTTGCAAAATATTGATCAATAGTTGATAAACATGAACATGTTAATGTTATTAATGGAAATGTAAAAATACCAAATTGACGACATTTACACCAAACATTTGATGTTCGAGTTGAATCATAAGAAAAACCTGTACTCAAAATACGTGTTGGCAAATTGACTGATAAATAGATTAAATTCGATATCGAACTGATGAGAAAATAAAATGTACATGCAGTTTTACGATATTGTCGAACAGTTAGAAACACAAATATATTTGTTAAATTACCAATTAAACCAATTAAAAATAAACATGTACCAACATAAATGGTTATTTGCTGACCGATGTTCGTTAATGACATTGAAATTATTTATTCTGGAATGTTCACTCAGAAACTTGACTCTTATGATGATTTATATAAATATAATTGCGATGTGTCGGCAATAGTTTTAATTACATTTATATCTATTCGCTTCATTTACTTTCTCTGTCTCGCATTATCATCAAGCTCATTCAATAGTTTATTTAAAGAAACATTTTTCAGGGCGTTCAAAAGTACAGATCNCATGNTCTTTTTTTTTGTCGCTTTGACATGAACNATTTAACGTTTGATTTAACGTAAACTCAATAGTTGGATGTTTGTTGACATTTGTATTGGTTGAATTACGTTTGATTTCTTCCAACCAAAGATTTTCTCTCTTATTGATCGACGAAATCGACTTGATGAAATTACAAACACATAACAACTTCCCTTTCAACAAACAAAACAAAAACATTTCTTTTCTTATTTTTACATTGTTTTTTTCTTTGAAAATAAACTAACCGAATAGTAGAAATAAGGAAATAAATTGATAATTGTTGATACAAATGCTTCATTATTTAATTGATTTGCATGTTTAATCATTTGAGATGTGATTAAAGAATAAATGATATAAATTGCATATGGAGTTATTGAACAAGTAATTAAAATGACTTGAAATAGAATCATTTTTGTCATTTGTCGATCAGCGAATTGTCTTGAGAGAAATTGAGTTCGTTGTAGATTTTGAAAAGCTAAATAACCAAATAAAATCATGACAATCACTGGAACAATACAAAGAATAACAAGAATAAATATTCGAATATAAATATTAAATATTGAATTTGTTATTACACAATTATTTGCCAAGATATTCGAATATAAAATAAGAAAGATTCCATGAATTGAACTAAGAATAACAACTAAAATCACAATTCGATGTGACCATTTGAGATTACTAAAACGACGAAGAGATGGTTTGTGTGATGTCACAAAATATTGATCAATTGTTGATAAACATGAACATGTTAATGTTACTAAACTCAATGTTACTAAACAGAATTGACGAGTTTTACACCAAACAACTGATATTTGAGTTAAATCAAATGAAAAAGCAATACTAACTATACGAGAAAGTAAATTTATTCCGATATAACCAATATTAAATATCGAACTTATACAAATATAAAATGCACTTGAACTCTTTCGATACGATTGAACTTTGGAAAATATATAAATATTCATTAAATTGCCAATAAATCCAGTTAGAACAAGAACTATGCCTGTATAGATTGTTATTTCTCGACTTAAATCTGTTAGAGACATTGAAATGTGAGTACAAGTACACAAGTTCTCAGTCCTATTTAAAGATTTAAAAATGTTGAAAGACGTCAATTTCAGATCAAATTTCTTTTTAATTAAAATCTGTCTTTAGTAGAGAATAATAAAAAGCGCTGAAGAAATGCGATGAAAAATTTGTTTGATCNATTATATTTTTGTTATTTAACAAACCGTTGTGAAGATGCTTTTCAATTGATTAAATCGTCAAAAACATTCGACGAACAACAACAAACAATTTTCACGTTGATTTCTTTGAATTTAATTGAAAAACGATGTCAATCTCTAAGAAAACTAAATCAAATTCTAATCGAAACCAACGATCAAAATCAATGTTTTATTATTCAAAATTATCTACAATTAATTTTCAATGAACTTCAATTTTATTCCAAGGAAATTTTCAGTCAAATCGAAAATCTTCTCTCGAATCGTTCGATTTCATTATCATNGAAAGTTTGCTATCAAAAATTGCAAGGTGATCTTCATTTTCTTCTTAGTCAAGTATCGAAATCCAATGATAAACTCGAACANATCAATCATTCTCTTCGATCTTATAATCAAGCATTAGACATCTCATCTCAACAATCGTTAATTCATCAACAAATTCTTCGTAATAAAAATCTTATTTCGAATTTATTTGATTTCCAGATCGTCTAATTGTGAACAATCATGAAATAAAATAATAATTATTGAAACCAATAAAAACATGTAAATCGGAATATTTGACAATGTCGAACCAAAAACAACTGCAGATTGAAACATTAATACCGAAACAATTAACAATGGAATCAGAATTAATAGACGACGAAATCCTTGGAAAAAATAAAGAATACATCCAGACACAAGTAAAAATCCTGAAAATATCAATCGAAGTAATTCGAATGGAATTTGTTTCAAAGAATCAATTGCAAATGTTTCTTGCATTTGTCTCAATTGACCATTCTAAAATTACAAAAAAAAAAATTGATTTCAGAAAAAGAAAACAAAATTGTTCTTTTGTTTTTCATACTAAAACTAAATGAAGTTTGGGATTGATATTTGCTGAGAAATTAATCAATGCTAAACTAATTAGAAAAGTTCCGAGAATTGGTGATACAATTTGTGCAAGCATTTTCTAATAAATAAATAAATAAAATAAGAAATATACGGTTGAATGATTCAATGAATGAATACATGTAACTCCCTCTGATCAATGCAGAACGATTGATTTTAATTTGAATGTCAAGAGAGGCAATCGATGGTGACAACTTTATACAAACACACGCAAATGGCGACAGGAATCTTTTCTCTTTCTCTTTCTTTTCTTTTCTCGTTCGATTTGAAATGGAAAAAGATACTCGTTATCAATGGATTGAATCTCGTATAATCACAACGATTGAACCTAAACGAGATGCTCTCATTCAACTTATTCAAAACGATGATAATCGTTTAAGTATTGAACAATTTCTTGAAAATGAAGATATTACTCATTTATATATTCTCTCTCAATCATCATCGACAAATCTTCTTGCAACAAATATCATTCCCGTTGATTTTAATTCATTCGACAAAATCGTTCTTTTTATTAAAACAAATTTAACCAGCAAATTAACTCGAGAAAATCTCGGTTTGTTTTCTTCATAACAAAAAAAAAACTAAAAGCGATAAAATTGAAAATGTTTTCTATTTTGATTAGACAAAGATGTTTCATTAGTTGAATTATATCCGAAAGAAACAGTTCATTATATGGATATCATCAGTCGAGATGTTTATCTTCCATTATTATGTTGTAATACATTGGTATCTGATATGGAAAAGGATCGTTTCTTGGATTTATTTCATCGTTTATTAAATCAAACAGCAGCTACACATACATTTCAAGCTGAATCAGTTGTTCTTCCATTGCCAGCATTTAATATTCTTGCACATATTGCTCAACAACAACCCGAAAGACAACAAGCCATTTTAGCTATTCTAGAAAATACTTTAACGAACTGGAGTAAACAAATCAAAGTTTGTCTTTTCTATTGTTGTTGTTTGTTTATTTGGAAATTGTTTTTTTTTGTTTTATTGAATAGCAATTACTTCAAGAAGAATTGAAACCATCATTCTATGGTCGAGAACAAAATTCAATAAAAGATCAAGTTCAATTGTGGACATCGAGAATTAATAAATTAAATAATCTTCTTGTTCAACTCGATTCACCATTTGTCGAAGATGTTCTCAAGAATTTAGCAAGAAATCGTTCACCTTATCTCGCTTCATTTTTAGACATTAAATTAGAAATCACTCGAGTTTGTCATTGACAACATTCATTCATTTTCACTTTACCATTTCTTTAGGCTGTCAATCATGCCGAACGAAATCTTTCATTTGTAAGTACATTATCTCCTTGGATCTATCAAATCAATAGTTCCAATGATTTCAATGAAATTGTTGGTTATCTTCGATCATTNATGCATACTTTGTTTCTCATTTGGCAACATTCACAGTAATCTAAACGCAGTCGACATATTTGCCATTGAAATTGATGTTTNATTTGTTTGTTAGTTATTATCATCAAAAAGATAAATTCAGTCAATTATTAGAAGTTGTTTCGAATGAAATTGTTCATCGATCGAAACAAATTGTTACAAAAGATATTTCATCTCAAAGTCAACACGTATGTTGTCAAACTCTGAATAACTATTGTTTCAATTGATTTNAAATAGGATTCGATGGGTTTAAAAGATGCTCTTTCGATTTGTGCAATGTTTCGAGGAACTTATCTTGATTATAAAGAAAAAGCCGATGCACTCAATTCAAAATATATGATTCCTGAGAAAAAGTCTCTCGTTTTTCTATTTTATTTTGAAAAAGTCATTTGGTTTTTTCTCGAATAGAATCGATCCATCAAAAATGTTAATTTGGCATGTAAATCCTTATGGTGAAAGTGATCCAAATAAAGAAATCACAGCTAATAACGATCCCTATGCTGTTCTCAGAAAATCCAGTCCATGGCCACAGAGAAATGCCAAATGTTTTCAATCGTTAAATGCTCTTATCGAAAGGTGATTTCATTTCAAACAATGAGAAGAAGAAGAAGAAAGAAAGAAAGAAACTGTTTTTTTTTGTCTTTTTTTTTATATAAAAGATGTAATGATGTTCAAGAATTGACCTCGACAATTGCTCAATTTACAGAATTATCATCGACAGCACGTATTGGTGGAACATTGACGAGTACAATGGATGCTATGCTTGCTGAAATTCAATCGAAATCTTGTCAAGCTCTTGATCAATTTCATGCTGAATGTCCGAATCTATCGAATTTAATGGATAGTGATCGATTTGATTTAGCTTTTTTTCGTCTTCGAACGGAATTAAAACAATATGAACATGAATTAGCTTGGATTCTTCGACAATGTTTCTCTCGAGCAACAACCTTACAAAGTAAATTGACATTATTGGATGTGTTTCATGGAGCTTATCAACGAGATGTTGTTCAACGAGCTCTTCAAAATGAAGAACAATGGATTACTGAACATCTCAAACAAGAATTTCAATCGGTCGAACAATTAATTCGAAAATCTCATTCGAATTATTGNCATCAACCACCGATTGCACGACAATTATTATTTCTCTTTGGTCTCAAACAACGAATTGATAATTATTGGCATTTATTTATTGATCTTTGTCCTAAAATAGTCAATAGTGATCTCGGTTGGGAATTAAAAGAATCATTTCGAATTGCTACAGAAAAAATAGCCAAGTTTGTTTTTCTTCTTTTCTTTTTACAATTTGTCAGTTGTTGTTGTTGAAGAAATGAAAGTGAACTTTATTCTCAATTGGAACAATCTGCATCGAGTCAAATCTCTGATCTTTTACTTCAACCTGTTTTTGTAAACGAAATTCTCCCTCTGTGAATTCAAAATTGAGTCGGTTTTGTTTTTGTTTTGAAATAGAAAATCGTTAGTTTATCCGATGAATTGGCTCGTCCACAATCGATTCAAGTCAATTTTGATTCTTCACTCGAATGTGTTCTAAGAGAAATTCATTTCATCACAAGTTCACCATTAAATTACGAAATTCCAGCCAAATTTCGAGAATTAATTCCAATTCTTCAAAATCAAACAANAATTCGGTAAAAGAAACTTTTGATCTTTGCAAATGAATTTATTGTTTGATGACAAATTTAGTTTGAATGTCGATCGTCTTCGATCGGTTGCAATGAAATATAATTATCTCATCGAACAAATGGATCTCGAAGAAAAAGATCTTTTCGAAGCGAAATTAAATCGAATCGATGAAGTTTGTTTTTTGTTTTTCTTGAATTGAATTTGAAAAGTTCAATGTTTTTTTTTAGGTAATCGATCGAGGATTAAATGAAATCACATGGAAAAGTCTTGGGCTGAACGATTATATTGAAGAAGCTTACGGTTTAATTAATCTCGATGCGAGTGTTGCACTTGATATTGTTCAAGAAAATATTTCAATTCTAAGAGATTTAGCATTTCATTGGTCGAATATACAAGGAGATTGTTTTCATGAAAATCAAACAAATTCTATTGAAACTTTTCAACAAACTCTCATCAAACATCAGTAAACACCAAAAAAAAAACGAATTTTTCTTTTGAAAAATCGAATTCAATTTCAGAAATGTTCAAGAGATTTTCAATGAAAAATTGCTCATCGATGGACATCGAATTCATGCATTAGTCGACAAAATCTTTCAAGTAAAAAAAAGGAAAAGAAAAAATTTGTTTTGAAATAAAAATGTAAATCGTAAAGGTTGTTGGTGTGAGTTCCGGTTGTCCAGCATGGTTAAATTCAATTGATTATTTCAATAGTTTAATTTTCAATGGAATAAAAGCAACAAGTTTAATCAGTTTGAAGAATATGTTAGTTTCAATGAGTGACGAACAAAATGAAATGTTAAGTATTGTTGTTCAATTAAACGATTGTCAATTAACATTCGAACCTTCACTCGTTCCAATGACAAGTCAATTGAGTTTAGGAGAAATTCTTTTGAATTGGATCGATTCATTTGTTCATCGAGGCGATCTTATTCAACCGATTGGAAATTCTAAATCAACGAATTTCTCTCAAATGATTAGTGAAGATCCGTTAATCATCGAATTAAAAGATAAAATTGTTCAATTAATCGAAGAAACTTCGTTCGAATCATTGAAATTATTCGAAGCCTTTCAACAATATTCATTTCTCTATGAATTACCTGTCAATCAATCGTTTCAATTGTTTTTAAATGGAGAAAAACGAATAAAATCATCGACACCAAAGAATTTTCTCAACGAACAAGATGCTGGNCGACGGTTAGTCTTTCGCTTGTTGAATATCCATATTCTTTTTCTAATCAATAATACAAATAAACTAACATATTTCAGTTTTTCGATGTTATACAGGTTTGATTTGATGTTGTTCAAATGACAATTCTCACTTTGACACCAAATAATTTTGTGGTTTCATTGAAAATTGCAATTCTGTTTTTTGTTTTGTGATGAATAGAAGTGTTTATTCGATGGGATCGATTCCAACAGCTGAATTAATCGATCAAGTCGAACGATCGTTTCTTTGTTCAACCAATGAAAAAGAACAATTACAACGAATTCCACTTTTACAAGAATTTGAAAATGAAATGAAAATTTATCAAGTTTGNATTCAAATTTCAATTGAATTTGCCAATCGAGATATTTGTTTGCATAGGCATGTCTATCTGATCTTTCATCGTTACCCGATTGTTGGAATGTTCAATGGATTCAAATTGATCTTCGACCAATAAAACAAACATTAACAAGTCTTGCTCATAAATGGCTTTGGAAATTCTGTGATTATCTTCAAAATCAAGTTTGTTTCTTTCGATTTCTCAAAATAATTAAATGCAAATCTCAAACTGTGATTGTAGACAAATGAATCGTTGACAAATGTGTCGAGTTTTCTCGGCGCAATGGAACCTGAAATCGAATCGATCAGTGGTCTTGAACGTGATACTGAAACATTCATGAAAATCATGCGATTATTTAATTCTGTCAGTGGAAAACAACAAGAAGTAGAAATTCGTTTTGAATTAATGAGACGAACTNTATCGTTACTCAAATCTTCATCGACATCGAATGAAAATCAATNGAATCTATTCGAACGATATCAAACAATTATCAATCGTTGGCAAAATCTCAAAACGAAAGTGATGCAAGCCAAACAACGTTTAGGTCCAACATTGAAAGAAGAATCATCGTTGATTATCAAAGATCTCAAAGAATTTCAATCGAAAATCGATCAATTAATCGATGATATCAATCAATCGAATCTTTTCTATTATCAAATTTCATTTCATCAAGCTCAACAAATTCTCAACGANTTTTCAACCAAACAAAAATTTCTCGATAAACAAGCCAAAGATTACAAACAATTACAAACACTCTTAGATTCGAATGTTGTCGATTTCTCTAAATTAGATCAATGTCGACAATTATTAAAAGATTTCAATTTAACTTGGAAAACTGTTCAACACATTCGCAAACATTTAGAAGATATTAAACAACAACAATGGCAAAAATTAGATAGTAAACTTGTTCTACTTCATTGTGAAAAACATTTAGAAAATCTTCAATTACTTCCACCTGTCGCTAAGAATTGGCAAATTTATCTTTACACTGAAGATGAAATCAAACGAATCAAAATCTGTGCGCAATTACTTGATGATCTTTCGAATCCAGCATTGAGAACACGTCATTGGAAACAATTGATTCGGTTAACCGGAGGAAATACTTTGATGGATAGTGACACNTTTAGACAATTAACTTTTGGCAAATTATTTAGTTTAGCTTTTCAAGGTTTGCAACATCAATTTTCGTTGTTGTAAAAATCGATTTGATTTAGATCATGCCGAGGAAATTCGAGCGACAGTTAAACGAGCTGAAAAAGATTTTCAACTTGAAACAACTTTGAAAACTTACGAAGAAATTTGGTTAAGTAAAACATTTCAAATGGTTTCCTATCAACCGAAACAAGTTCTCTTCTTCTTCTTCTTTGTTAAAAATTACAAACGAATCCAATTGTTTAGATACTCGAAGAGAAGAAAACTCAACAAACAAATGTTTCATCATTGAATAAAAAATCTCGTGTTAGTATCGGTTCACTTTCTCAATCTTTATTAAACATCGATGTTTCTGTAAGTCATTNATTTCTCATGATGAAATAAATCAATGATTTTTGTTNAAAGACATCGGATAAAATCTATTTGCTCTCGAATTTGGATAAGATCTTTGTCGAAATGGGCGATCATCAAATGAATTTAGAAATTCTTCAAACGAATCAATCGGCTGGTTCATTTCTCGATGAAATCTCNAAATGGCAAACAACATTNCAACATATCGAAGGAGTTCTTCAACAATGGAATCATGTTCAACAACTTTGGCTTCAAATCGATTGTTTAACACCATTGATTCAATTTGATCAACAAACCAATCTTATTTTCTCCAAAGTCGATAAAGATTTTCGTGCTTTGATGATTTCACTTGCAAATAATAATAATGTTCTCAAATGTTGTCAAAAGAAAAGTAAATTTTGTTTTGTTTTATCGAATTAAATTCATTTTAAATGAATAGATATTCTTCCAATGTTAAAATATTTCAATTCTCAATTGAATAAATGTCAACAAGTTCTACGAAAACAATTATTTCAAGAGAATAAATCACCACGATTGGCATTTCTCAATGATCTTCAATTATTTCAATTGATTACATCAGGTTGATATTCTTAAAAAAAAATCGTTGAAAATAGCTTTGAGGGTGTTGTATTTTTAGCTTATGACATTCAATCATTGAGCACGAATCTTTCTTTGGTTCTACCGGGATTAAAAAATCTTTTGTTTTCTCAAGAAAATAAAGATGAAGTCATTGGATTGATTTGTCAACATGATCAACAAACGATTCGATTTACCAATATCATTCAATTCGAAGGAAATATTCAACTATTTATTGACAAATTACAAATTGAAATCAAACAAACAATTCAAAAACTAATTGAAACAGCACTCAAAGGTTTTCATCGACACAACGAATTCATTCAATTCAATTCAATTTTGTTTTTTTTGTTGTTGTTTAGAAATCAATGAAAACGTCGAATTAAATCTCGTTGATTGGATTTTAAAATATCCTCGTCAAGTTGTTAATCTTGTTTTGAAAATTGTTTTTACNAAATTAATTGAAACATCAGCTAAATCAAATGATTTACAACAAGTTCGTGTTCNTTTTTGTTTTTTGTTCTTGAAAAATGTTTTGATTTGAATTAGAAACTAACGAATTTATCGAAAAGTTTAATCGAACAAATTTCACATATTCGTGAAAATACAAATGAACAAAGTTTGCTCATCGACAAGAAATCGAGCGAAAGCAAAGTCGAAGATGTTTTGACAATGTTTTCATCCTATTTACTTCGTTTACCAGTAACAATCGACTCATTCGAATGGTTATTCTCATTGAGATATTATTCAAATCAACAAATTTCTATTCAAGTTCGTTTCGATTTTCGAATTTTGAATTGTAAAAATAAGTTGTTTGATTTAGTGTTTGGATAAAACAGTCAATTATGGATTTGATTTGATTTCGANTTGTGAAATGTTTACACCGAGAGAACATGATTTTCTTGGTAAAATCTTTCTTTCATTGGGTTCACCTGGTGGAACTTTAGTTCTCAATGAAAATGTAAGTTTTCCTCATTCGATTCCAAATGATCATTGTTCACTTGGATTTGTTTTGCGTTTTTAGAGTTGTTATTTAATTGAAAGTCTTTGTTCGAATGTTGGCCGAAATTTATTTCGTTTGTCTTGTAATTCGACAAGCGAAGAATGTCAAATAAAAAATGCNTTTNCCGGTCTTTGNCAAGGAAATTGGTTTCTATTCGAAAATATCAATGAATTAAATAAAAAATCGTTGAATCTATTCATCGAAATCTCATCGAAACTTTATCAAACAATTCAAAATAAAAAACAAACATTCGAACATTTAAATCAAAGTTATCAGTTGATCGATTCGAAAGAATTGAATTTCTTTACAAATGTTTCTCGTTCGACAACATTCGATTATTCGAATGTTTGGAGTGATGTTCAACTTGATCAACGAATTGTTTCGTTGACTAAACCAGATTATAATCAAGTTCTACTTTGTAATTTAATTCAATCGGGTTTTCAACATGCTTCTCAATTGACCAATCTCTTTCTCAATTTTATTCGTTATACAGTTCAATTTGCATTAACTGAAAATATTTCTCAACACGGTAGGAAAACAAAACAAAAGAAATGATTTCAAAAGAAAACTTTTGATTTATTTACTTAGGTTTGATAAATTCTCAAATGGATTTAAATCCTTTATTGATCAAATTCTTAATAAAATTTGCTAAAATGAGTTTAGTTGGTAATTCGTATGAAGACGAAGAAAAAGCTCTTTCAAATGGTTTAATGAAGATTTGCAAATGTTTTCAACTAGAAGATAAGAAAATCTTCGAAAGTTTATTCGAACTCGAAATGAATGAACGAAGAAGAGAATTGTTACCTCAAAGTATTCCGTTGGATAATTCCCCATTGAAATCACGTTATTTAAACGAAAAAATTTGGAATATTTCCGATGCATTTGAATTCTCTTGTAAACAATTGAATTTAAATTTAAATGAAAAAGTTTTAAAGAAATTCTATCAATTAAATCAATTCGTTGATAATCATTCGAAAATTCTTTTAATCGGTCGAAGTCAATGTGGTAAAACACTTCTCATGAAATCATTTGTCAAAGCTAAATTAATGGAAAATAGTCGAATAATCTATCATCATTTGATGCTTCAATTATGGTCGATCGATGAACTCTTTTCGAAATACAATCGAACTAAAGATTCATTCGAACAAGGTCTTCTCTCCAATCTCATTGAGAAATATTCGTTGACTCATCAATTATATTTACATTTCGATGGATTTCATCTCGATGATCTCACGGCAATTGAACATTGGATTTTAAATTTCAATCA
>JGI26530J50255_1001992_pt1 | contig 12572 bp, 9 predicted proteins | sample ThiBiot_500_plan_2_FD_50255 | JGI IMG/M metagenome (IMG submission 50255) | reverse complement strand
TGCCTTAGCTACCCAAGAGGGAAGTGCTTGGCGCACGGAGACTAAATATAACGCTGATATTGCTGAATTTACGAAGAACGGTGAAAAAGTTCTACTCATAAAGCCGAGGTCGTTTTATAACGAAACCGGCCAAGTTGCGCGGGCGGTAGTAGATTTTTACAAACTTACCCCAGCCGAAGATGTACTTGTTATTCATGATGAACTTGCCTTGCCATTTGGCACCATTCGCATTCGCGACAAGGGCAGTGATGCAGGTAACAATGGCGTCAAAAGCCTCAATGCCCACCTTGGTACTGACTACAGTCGCATACGGGTAGGCATTTGGAACGAACTACGCGACCGTATGGACGATGCCAACTTTGTACTCAGCGCCTTTACCTCAGAAGAACAAAAAAGCCTCAACGAGGCCATTATTCCGCAGCTATTGCAGATTCTTGAAAAGTTCTCAGCCGGTACCCTTGAGGCACACAGTTTTAAAATTGAAGTCTAAAAGTTGAAGCGCGGGCGGCGGCGAGATCCCCGAAGGGACCTCAGCCGCCACCCTGATGCCAAGCATGGACGCCGAAGCGTGATCTACTTGGACTTGGACGCGAAGATACCGACCAGGAACACGAAGAAGGGAACCAGCAGTGCGTACCAGCAGGTACGCAGGAACTCGACCCAATGGATCCACGTGGCGTTGTCACACCACAGGATCAGTGCTCCAACAGTCACCACGCTGAGCACTGATGCGATGAACCTTCCCTTTGACGGAAGCCAGGGAGTTATCATCACCAGCAGCGCCAGAAGGACGATCACCACATCAGCCAGGGATACCGAGGCGTTCATGTTTTACCTTTCGCTCGAGGAACGTTTCGTCACGTCTAATATAATTATACCATCTTGTTAGTTTGTTAGCAAATACGCAAAAGTGAGAGAGCCCCGAGGAGCTCTTCCGATATCTCGGAGCTCTCTCGGGGCTATTAAGTTGTGAGTCGAATCGCTTCCTGTAGTGCCTCCTTCAATTCTTTTGGACGATACACATCCTTCAGGTTGTGCAAGTCCTCATCTTCTTGTAGGACGGTGTCGATCGATCCGTAGCCACTGCTACGGAAAACGTAGAGCTCCCACCAGGTTTGCTTGTTCAGCTTAATGGAGGTAACTGCCGTTAGAGGATAGGCACTGCCTTCGTCGTCACCCTTGAACGCAAAAAAGCGACTCTTAGGCTCGTAGAGCTTGATCCAGGCATTACTGCCATTCACGACCNCCGCAATGATCGTGTACCGCCAGCGGTGTATCTCTCTGGCGATTGGATAGCTATAACATACGAGAGCCACCAGTACGGCGACCACAAAGGTGGCCAGTATCTCGAATGTAGCAACACCCAGAAGGGCAGTTACTACACAGGCCACGATCATGGCAGCACCTACGCCGTACCACCATGGATACCACAGCCTCTTAGCAAGGGCCTTAATGTGGCGTCGATGCCAGTACAGGATCGTGTCGCCCTCGTCAGAGGACGCGACGTTACTAGCTGCCACCTCAACCTCTTCCTCGATAATATCGAGCGGCTCAGTCGGCGTTTCTGCCTCGCGTCGCGATACCGGAACATAGTCCGGTTGGCTGATAGTGACCGCATCGGACAGTTCGAAGGCCTTATCTTCCTCCTCCCGATCCATTGCTATACCTCCAAAGGTCAGGGCCGCAAGCGTCGCTCACAACCAGGTTCGTGTTGCAAAGTAGCAACAATCCTTTTATTATATCATTTCTCTGTAGGGGGTGTTAAAAATTTTCCAAATAAAAAAGCACCAGGTAAGGGTGGGCATCACCTGGTGCCATTTTACCCTTTAACCCACCCAAGAATATCTAGTGAAGCGTCGCGAACCGATAGACTTTGTATGGTGCGCGCCTGGTTGAACCTCGCAGAGTCCCAACCACTACTGTATAGTCACCCAATTGATATTCTTTAAACGGGATCCTCGCCTAAAAGACAAGGTGTTAAAGGGATTAGTAAGCATGCAAAGCTGTCGTGGGATGAACCCAAAGCTAGAAAAGTGGAGGGTAGGTACTTTAAAAGCGCCTTGCACACTACCTAACATTGGCAGTACTATAAATAGTAACTACCGTTAGAAATAGGGGGTATAAGGTGCTTGATGCAGCGGTGTTTGCTGTATCAATCGTATGTCATTATAGCACCTAGTTGACGTTGTGTCAATAGTTTTTCTAAGGTAGACATGAAAATAGGGAAAATCAATAGACAAAGTATAGCTATAAGCAGTTTCACCTCTGTTTTAAGTAACTACGAGGGGATGCCATCCGAGTTGTATACTATAGGCTCGTTACCAAAAGATCACCCGCCAACCATTGCAATTATAGGGTCACGCAAGCCAACGGCGTATGGCGAAGAGGTCACCAAACGCTTTGCGACAGCACTAGCGCAAAGGGGAGTGGTTGTAATTAGCGGACTAGCTTACGGCATAGACGCCATCGCCCACCAGGCGGCTTTAGATGCCGGCGGCACCACCATAGCCATACTGGCAAACGGGCTTCATCGTATTTACCCAGCCGCACATACCTCACTTGCTCAGCGTATCGTCGTAGCAGGTGGGGCTCTTATTAGCGAACAAGCGCCTGGCGTAGATGCACATAAATATCATTTCCTAGCTCGCAACCGCCTAGTCAGCGGCTTAGCCGATGCCGTACTGGTAACAGAAGCAACCGACCGCAGTGGCACATTTTCAACCGTGGCGCATGCTCTCACTCAAAACAAAGACGTTTTTGCCATCCCCGGGCCAATAGACAGCCTACTTTCTGCTGGGCCAAATCGGCTCATTCAACAGGGCGCACAGGTTGCTTTAGAGCCGGAGGATATTTTGCGCATACTCATGCCTTCGGACACCAACAGGCAAATGCGCCTGGTGCTGGGTGACACNCCCCTCGAAGCCAAAATAGTGCAATACATACAAGAGGGCGCCGTAACAATCGATAGCTTACACAAGAGGCTCAGCACGTCGCTTTCAGAGCTTCAACAAACCGTTACTCACATGGAATTAAAGGGTCAAATTAAAAGTAGTGGGGGACGTTTGTTTATTACTCCATAATTGATATTTAATAGCTTTTATGCTATAATAATATTATACAGGCCTTGCGTAACAGCTTGAGGCCCGTACGACCTTCGACCACCAACGAGAGGAATCTCCATGTCCGATGCCCCCGAAGAGCGAGACCCGCTGAACGTGCCCGTCAAGGACGCCACACCCCAGGAGCTCGAACTCCAGGGGATCTTCCACGCCAACAATGCCGCCCGCAACGGCCTGCAAGAGTTCTTGGCAGACACCGACCACGAGGATCTCGGCATCGAACCCTACGATGCCGGCATCCTCGGCGAGGATCCGAGCGAGTCACGCCTGCGGGTACTCGTTCTCCACGAGCTGGGCGAGGAAGAGGGCGATATCGTCTTCTTCCACGACACGCTCAAGCACCGTCGCTCATACGGGGTGCTCAACCCGGCTCGCGACACCATCGAGCCCCTGAGCATCGAGGCAATAGCACTACGCTACGGCGCAGAGACCATGCGCCGTACCAACAGCAAGCTGCGCGCGTTCCTCGACGAGTACGACGTCGGCAAAGCAATCCGAGACGTGCGCGACGATTCCTCCGAGTGATCGAAGCAACTGCCCACCCCTTCCGGGGGGNGGGTGCTTCATTTTCAAATACTTGGCATATAAAGGGCTGCGCTTTACAAACTAGGCATACGTGGTGTACACTCCAGCATTGTGTAAAGCACGACGACTTGTCGTCCAAACTTAAGCAGTAATTTAGAAACCCCAAGTATACTTATATATATGTCAAAGAATTTAGTCATCGTAGAGTCCCCAGCCAAAGCTAAAACCATCGAGAAATACCTTGGTAAAGACTTTACGGTGCTCTCAAGTGTTGGTCACATTCGGTCAATTGCAAAAAAGACTAAAGACGGCACGCCGCCCATCGATGTTACTAAGGGGTTTGCTACTACCTACGAAATCGACACTGAAAAAAAGAAAACCATTACCGAACTCAAAAAAGCCGTTAAAACCGCCGAAACCGTCTGGCTGGCAACCGATGAAGACCGCGAAGGAGAGGCTATTGCTTGGCATTTATGCGAAGTGCTTGGCCTTGACCCAGCAAAAACGAATCGTATTGTCTTCCACGAAATTACCAAATCGGCCATTGAGGAAGCTGTTAAGAGCCCTCGCACGGTTGATATGCAGCTTGTACAAGCGCAACAAGCGCGTCAAATCCTGGACCGTCTAGTAGGCTTTGAACTTAGCCCCGTCGTATGGCAAAAAGTCCCTGGCGGTAAATCTGCTGGACGTGTACAATCACCGGCCGTGCGCCTTTTGGTAGAGCGAGAACGAGAAATCCAGAAATTCGAAGGTTCATTCCAATTTAAAGTAACAGCCGAATTCACTCATAAAGAGGCGACCGTAAAGGCCGAATTGCCACAACGGTTCGATACCGAAGAAGAAGCCCATGATTTCCTCTCGCTACTCACAAAGCAGGCCACCTTTACCGTCTCCGGTGTTACCACCACCCCAGGCACACGCAACCCAGGGGCGCCATTTACTACCAGTACATTACAACAAGAGGCCAACAGTAAGCTTGGCTTTGGCTCCCGCGCCACTATGGCGAGCGCCCAAAAGCTCTACCAGGCGGGTAAAATTACCTACATGCGTACCGACTCAACAGTCCTTAGTAAACAAGCTTTGGCGTCGGCTGCCGATTACATTACGAGTAGCTTTGGGAAAGAATATTCTCAAGTACGCCAATTTAAAACTAAATCAGCTAGTGCCCAAGAAGCCCACGAGGCTATTCGTCCTACCGACATTACCGCCGAAAAGGTCAGTAGCGACCAATACGACCAAAAGCTCTACGATCTTATTCGCCGACGCACCCTGGCTAGCCAAATGGCACCCGCCAAGCTAGAAAAAACCGTCGTAACTATTGCCATTAGCACCAGCGACCTTCATTTTGAAGCAAAAGGCGAAGTTATTATCTTTGATGGATTCCTTAAAGTCTACGGCGCAAGCAAAAAAGATCCAGACATTCCTCCCAGCCATGACTACGGGCGATATCCTCGGGTTCGAGCACGCCGACGCTCGTCAAACCTTTGCCCGACCGCCAGCACGCTACACCGAAGGTTCACTCGTTAAAAAGCTTGAAGAACTTGGCATCGGCCGTCCTTCAACCTATGCCACTATTATTAATACCGTCCAGGTTCGCGGCTACGCCGAAAAGGGTGAAGGTGAAGGTACCGAGCGCGATGTTATTGTCTTGAGCGTTGGCTCGACAACACCATCTGACACCATTTCTTCGGCGACTCTGCAGCCCGAGTCTGAACGGGACGCTGGCGCCCGTAAAGNCCCGGAGCGAAGCCAAGCCGCAGAAATCGGTTCAGATAGTGTTGTTCGCACCGTAATTCAAGAAAAGACCGGTGCCGATAAGGGCAAGCTCGTCCCAACCTCAGTTGGCATGATGATCGCAGACTTTCTTGGTGACCATTTTGAACAAATTGTGAACTACGGCTTTACCGCCGACGTCGAACAAGAGTTTGACCAAATCGCCACAGGTGCACTGGCACGTAATGCTATGCTAGAAAAGTTCTACACCCCATTCCATAAACTCATTGAAAATTCTGGGGGTATCGATCGCTCTCAAGTTGCCCAAGCTNCCCCTGTTGGTACCGATCCTAAATCTGGCAAAATGATCTACGCCCGACTTGGCCGTTTTGGCCCGATGCTACAACTAGGTGACACCGAAGGTGAAGAAAAACCTCAATTCGCCCCAATACCAAAAGGCGCACGTGTTGATACCGTCACACTAGAACAAGCCCTTAAGGCTTTCCAACTCCCTCGACTTGTCGGTGAAACACCCGAAGGGTTACCAATGAAAGCCAACATTGGCCGTTTTGGCCCTTATATCCAAGTAGATAACCCAGAAACAAAAACCAAGTTATTTATTAGCATTAAGCCCCTTGATCCACATACCGTTACCCACGAAGAAGCCCTCGAGCTCTACGCCGCAAAGTTAAAGTCTGAAGCCGAGAAAAATATTGCCGATTTTGGTGATGGTATTAAAGTGCTCAATGGTCGCTACGGCCCTTACATTACCGATGGCAAAAAGAATGCCAAAATTCCTAAAGATACCGATCCTAAAACAATTACCCACGAACAAGCCAAACAACTCATCGCCGAAGCTCCAGAAGCTAAGGGTCGTTTTGCCCGTCGTAAAACAGCCAAAAAATAACCCTCAGTCGACAATGGTACAATAAACATATGACACATCGGTGGGCACCGGCATTTACTATCGTTGAAATTATAGTGGTTGTAACCGCTATTGGTATCTTGGCTGCCATATCGGTCATTGGCTATAGCAATATTCAGCGCGGCGCTATGACAGCTTCTCTTAAAAGTGATCTGGACCATGCCGCTTCCGAAATGCAGCACGAATTTCAACACTCCGGGTTGTACCCAACAAGCCTGCCGTCCGACTTTGAAACTTCTCGTAACAGTACCATAGCAGTTAAGTCAGCGGGGACTTCTAACTATTACACCAACCTTACTCCAGTACAAAATGGCGTTCTATTCGCCCAGATCTGCCAAGACCTCATAAACGAGGGAGTCGGCAANGGGGTAGATAAAGGCGGTACAACGCAATCGTACATAACTGGATGCGGAAATTGGAACTACAACAGCACTCAAATTACTGGTTGGAATACAAAACAGTGGTCCACTCCCGTCCAAAAGGATCAACTCTTAAACTACGCCACCTCATTCACCACTAGCGACAGCTGGAACAAAGCCCAAGAGGGTGTCGTGAAAAATTTCTACACACAACTAGTTGAACGTCAAGAAAAACAAGGTGGCAGTTTTCCAATCACGACTTTCTGGGACTACTGGGCGAACGACTCCAACGGGGGAGTAAAGCAGGAACCGCTTGGTACGCCTCAAACAACGGCATACTACTGCGCCGAAGGCACTATTTCGGGCATATCCGATATCATCTGGCACGTCGACGAAACACATCGTATTACCAGCGGCCCCTGTTAGAGCAACCTCCTACACCATATATTGTGGATAACTAAAGTTTCATACCACATATATGTATTATCTGTCTACTTCATGGTATAATGAATTAACTAAACAAATTCTTTGACATTCTATACATAATCTTGTATAATGATATTAAAGAAGTAAATAGCAGTTAATTCCGAGGTGTGGCAGGAAGAAAGACAACCAAATGACGGAAACTACCGAAACCAAGCCAACAGTCGATCTTAAAACTGGGGTCGCTGACGTTATATCTCTTATTGATCAAGAACGTGAACGTGAAATTATTACCCGTCGTTTTGGCTTGTACGACCGCCGCGAAACACTCGAACAAATTGGTGAACTGCTTGGTATCACTCGCGAACGCGTTCGACAACTCGAAAAAGCTATTCTTATTCGCCTTAAAATTGCTGCCGAAGAAGGGAAGACCGACGCCGTCGCCCAACTCGAAAAAGTTATTATTCGTGCCCTCAGTGAAATGGGCCGCGCCGCTCGCATTGCCGACCTTGCCGACAAGCTCTACAACAAACCTACCAACGCCACCGAGCGTGCCCATGTTGCTTTTGTAGCTACTCTCGCCCCAAATCTTACCGTCATTGACGAAAACGATAACTACTACCAAGCAACTGCTGTTGCGGAATACGGCGACGAGAAAAAACTCAAAGGCCGTGTTGATGAAATTGTTAAAGTCATTAAAGAAGCTAAAGAGCCTCAAACAGTCGATCAAATCTACGACAAGCTTAGCTACGAACACCCAGCTCAGGTTGCTGCCCTTGCCAGTATTAGCAAGCAGTTAGCGCATTTACGCGACTCATGGGGCCTTACAAAGTGGCCAACCGTTAACCCAAAGAATATCCGCGACAAAATTTACGTTATCTTGGCCGACAATGGCAAGCCAATGCACTTCTCAGAGATAGCCAAAGCTATTAAAGGAAGCAGCTTCAAGCGCAAAGACGTTACTACCCAAGCTATTCACAACGAACTTATTAAAGACAAGCGCTTCGTTCTTATCGGGCGTGGTATTTACGCCCTCGATAACTGGGGCTACAGCAAGGGTACTGTCAGCGATATTATTGCCGACGTCCTTAAAACTGCTAAAGAACCACTTCACCGCGACGAAATCGTCAAACGCGTTCTTAAAAGCCGTCAGGTCAAAGAAACCACTATTCTTTTGAACCTCCAAAGCAAGCCGCAGTTTAAGCGCGTTGCCAAGGCTACATACGTTCTTGCCGACGAGGCGTAAGCGTATGCTATATTGCCTAATCTCTCCAGAGGTGAGAGAATAGGAACAAGCTATGGAATTCATCGGTGCATTACTGAACTTTTTACTGCAATGGTACGTCTGGCTACCAATCGTTTCGGTACTCGCATTTTTAACGTGGCGCAACTATCGCCGAGCCGAAATTATCCAAAATCAAGAAGCCGATTTGCTCATTCTTGAAATTCCAAAAACCAACGACAAAAAAGAACTAGCAGCCGAACAAATGTTCGCCAGTCTCCATGGTATTTTACGCGACAAAGAAGAGCTGAAAGCCAACAACGGCTTTCAAGAACATTTAAGTTTTGAGTTTGCTTCTGTTAATGGACAAATTCGCTTTTACGTGTGGGTACCAAAACAACTACGAACTTTTGTAGAAGGGCAAATTTACTCGCAGTATCCAACTGTCCAAATTCGCCAAGCCGACGAAGACTACACCGCGCACGAACGGGATCACCCGGTTACCTATAGTGCAGAAATTACCCTGACTGATAACGAAGTGCTGCCTATTAAAACCTTCCAAAGCTTTGAAGTTGACCCTTTAGCGGGTATTACCGGCACACTAGCAAAACTTGAAACTACCGGCGACGAAATGTGGGTGCAAATCCTCACTCGTCCTATTGCCGATGATTGGCATAAAGTCACCGAAAAGTGGGTGAATGGCGTACGGGCCGGTAAATCCAGCTCAACTTCCAAATACGTAGGCTGGATTCCGCAAATGTTTGAAGCCCTCTGGAAACCACCAGAAGCGGGTGAAAAAGTGACCGTAGCCAAAGAGCTATCGGACCGTGACAAAACCCGTATCTCGGAAGCCGAAAGCAAAGCTACTAAACTTGGCTACCAAGTAAAAATTCGCGTTGCATACCTTGGAGCGGACCAGACTACCGCTCGCCAGCAAATGCAGGCCATCGTGGGTACTTTTAAACAGTTCAATTCCACCAACCTTAACGGTTTTAAGGTGACAGGTGGGACATTTAGTAAAGAAAGCCTTGTACCGTATCGCCAACGTCAATTTGGCTTTAACAGTTTCATCCTCAATATTGAAGAGCTCGCCAGTGTGTATCACTTGCCGCATACCAATGTGGAAACCCCTAATATCGTGTGGGCGAGTAGTAAAACTGCTGAACCACCCGCGAAGCTGCCCGTTATCACTGGCAATCCTGCAATCGATGAAAATATTAGCGCTTTTGGCCTGACCAATTTCCGCGGTATCAACCACCAATTCGGTATGCTGCGCTCCGACCGTTCGCGTCACGTCTATATCATCGGACAGACCGGGGCAGGGAAGTCCGGGTTGCTTGAATTATTCGCGCTCAGCGATATTTTCCATAACCAAGGCTATGCCATTATCGACCCTCACGGCGACTTAGCAGTAAATAATATGAAGTTTATTCCTGGTAGTCGCATGCAAGATGTCGTCTATTTCAACCCGGCTGACACTGCCTACCCAGTAGGGTTTAACCCTCTTGAAGTCACCAATCCCGAGCAAAAAAGCAATATTAGCTCCGAAGTTATTGGGGTGTTGAAGCGTATGTTCGGCGATAGCTGGGGGCCACGCCTCGAGTACATTTTGCGTTATACCATTTTGGCACTCCTGGACCGCCCGTCTACCACCATGCTCGACATTTCACGCATGCTGACGGATAAAAAATTCCGAAAAGAAACCTTAAGCTACTGTAAAGACACAGTAGTACTGCAATTCTGGAACGTTGAGTTTGCCAGCTGGAATGACAAGTTCGCCGCTGAAGCCATCGCACCAGTTCTCAACAAGGTGGGTGCCTTTACCGCCAACCCAACCATTCGTAACATTATTGGGCAGCCAAAATCAACGTTTAATATTCGCCAAATTATGGACGAAGGCAAGATCCTTATCGTCAACCTTTCGAAGGGCCTCATTGGTGAGGATAACGCCGCTATTCTTGGCTCGTTCCTAGTTACCAAAATTCAGCTAGCCGCCATGAGCCGTAGCGACATCCCTAACATTGAAGACCGTCGTCCTTTCTACCTGTACGTGGACGAGTTCCAAAACTTCGCCACCGATTCATTTGCCACTATTCTCTCTGAGGCACGTAAATATGCCCTTAACCTTACTGTTGCCAACCAGTATATTAGCCAAATGACCGACACCGTTCGTGACGCCGTATTCGGTAACGTGGGGTCGATGATTTCGTTCCGCGTTTCGGCCGATGACGCGCCAATTCTGTCTAAGCAGTTTGAGCCGCAATTCGAAGCAGGGGACTTACTGCAAATGCACAACCGGCATTTCGTGATCAACATGGTTATTAATGGTGAAAAAGCTCCCGCCTTTAGTGCCACAACCCTCAAGCTGCCTTCAGAGCAAATTGATAACACCGGGCGCATTATCGAGAATTCACGTCGCCTCTATAGCCGCGTTCGCACAGAGGTGGAAGCAGAGATCAACGCCCTTATTAATATGCCGGCCAGCTTGCAGCCACAGGTAAACCCAGAGGCGGCCAAAACCGACGACTCGAACCTTCCACTTACCCCCGCACAAGCTAAACTTTGGCCTATCGACGCTGGCGCGAAAGCCGTCGGGGCGATCGTCGGCACCCCAGAAGGAGTAGGGGAGGCTACCGCACCACAAACAGCCTTTGGAAGCGCTGCAACCACTAGCGAACCTGTCGCCCCCGCGAAAAAGAAACGAAAACGTACTCGTAAGCGAAAATCAGCCACAAAAGCCGCGAGTGAAACTAGTCAGACTACTGAATAGTATTGTTGTCGTTAAATAATGCCCATGCTTGCCCAAAGAGGGGAAAAGGGCATACACTATCCCTATGTCTTTAGAGAGCCCTTTTTATCCTATCTCCGACGAAAGCCTCGAAGCTGGCGAAAGAGTGCTTGAACGCGAAATAACAGCTACTCAATCAATCGACCGGCTCTTTCTCGATACCGAGAAGTACTACGAACNCCTCGGAGTAGAAGGGGAGGCTGAGTTACTTCGGCTCAAGCGGTTTGCGTGGCTGGCAAATGGCAGCACTTTGGGCATAAATGCCCATACCGCCTATGCGTTTTACAAGGGTGAAATTACTGGTCTGGCGGTTGCTGGTACTTTAATAGGGAAGGCTCCTTACCCATCGGATGCTATCCAAGAGGGNATAAGTAAAATTTTTACGGACAAAGCTACGGACTATCTCAAAGGCGTTGGAAGAGGAGGCGAAGGAACTAATCCTGTCCCACCCGGTGCAGCCTCACTGCAGGAGCGCAGGCAACAAGAGGCTGCGCAATATTTTATAGAGGACTGCCAAGAAGCACCTGATCAATTTAGCGACCGATACCGACAGCTTAAAAAGCATATCGAACGACTGACAGAACAGCTCCCTCTTCACGAGGCGGTCATGGCAAGGGCTGGCTTTTGGCTTGTATTACGAGAATCTCTCGAACCAACCATACAATACGACACCGGGCCAATTCTTACTCNCCCTCTCGTACAACACGTTGAACCTCAACCCCAACAACAGCCAAGTTTTGCGCCTATGGAAGATCTTCACCCAGAGTTGCAAGCACTTGACCTAGAAACCGAGCGTGGGTTCGTGTCAATTAACGATGCTATCCATAAACTAATGGCTGAAGCCCGCCATCGTGTAGCTACTATGCATCCCACAAATAACCCTGGCGAGATCCGCGAACACCAGAAAGACCTACAAGACGCGCTCCGATCTTATGCGAAAAAGCATCTATGTCTTGACGAGACTGCTCTGCTCAGCTTTCAGGGAACGTTTTTCTATTTCACCAATAAAGGTGAAGGCGCCGAAATTGCGTACGCTGACACGAAAAAATCCCTCTCATTGACGGGTACGTTTGAACGCATAGTTATTCACAAGGCACCTACACTCAAGTCACTTAAACGATATAATCCCGCCGGTATAACTGATCAGGACCTAGTATATGAGCAGCTCGCGCCCCATATACGGCTCACAGAGGCCGCCTTAATCGACAGCCGAGACGGATCCATTACACCAATCCAGGGAAAGGTAGATATCCCCCTTACATACCCCTCACTTCACACCGAGGCATTTTTGACGCACGATAAGCCAGAAGGTGAATAGTGTTCTTTTGCTTATTTTAGGTATAAAAATAAAATAGAACATAATTAGAACATTAGACTAGGCGCCAGCTAGGGCATATGAGCAGTTGTTATACATGAACAATAAATGGCACGTGGGTCTGTTTTTAAAATATATGTCCAGGTGAGGGAATGATCAAACCTAATTAAGATATCTGGATGG
>JGI26530J50255_1001902_pt1 | contig 13034 bp, 13 predicted proteins | sample ThiBiot_500_plan_2_FD_50255 | JGI IMG/M metagenome (IMG submission 50255) | reverse complement strand
TATAACATTAACAGCTTTTGATATTTTTGCGCGAAAAGCTTCAATCAATGATGTATGTTCATTCGATATTATTCGAAGTAAATTTTTAATTCAAACCGTAGTATCATTGACATTTCTTGACTTGATCCCAATCCATGATAAACAACATAAATGTTAAAATTAAAAATTAAATTGAATATTTATTGTTTAAAAGTACACTATTTAATTAGTCGACTAATGTTTATTGATTAGTAGAAAAAAAAATCTAAAATATTTCAAATGAAAAAGAAGAAGGAGAAAAGTTAAAGTTAAATATGTAGTTTTAAAATTTATATCCTCCAGTAAGATACATAACATTATTTTTGTCCCATGATTTTCTAATATTTCTAAGCCGCTCAAGATTTGATCCATATAATTGTGATAAAGATAAATGTTCTGAAGCATAATTTGGATAATGAATTTGTTTTAAAGGATTAACATTTTGTCCATCATCAATTGCTATTTGAAATACTTTGTCATATGTTGATTTGATTTCATCAACAAATATTACATCATCATCTTCACGATCCCAAATAAATGCAATTAATAATGGAAGTAATGGATTCGTTGACGATGAATGAGGATAAGCACCATCTTGTGCATGATTTAAGAATGTTGATACATATGGTTCCAACGTAACAAAGAATCCTGCACCTTGTTTTGAACCTAATGTTGAATCTAAATATTTGAAGTGATCGACAAGTCCATAAATAAATCGAGCAGTTATTTTTTCAACTGAAACAGTTGTTGTACGTCCACTATTAAATACAAAAATAAATTCAATTCTTTTATTTTCTAATTTTGGGAAAGAAAAATGGTTGTTACCGTTTATTATGAACGGCGGTAAAAAATGTTGAATTAATAAATGATAGAAGCGATTGACTTTGAACTGTGCCAACATGTTTAATTGAAAGTAATTCATTGAAAACTCCATTAATATCTGTTGGACCATCATAGAAAAGATTAACAGTTATTTTGACTGTGTCCCGTTTTCCCATTAGAAAGGCAATTAATTCAGCTTTTGGATCTTTATTATTGTTTTGAAAATTTTCAATTGCCTTTATGACTGCATCAAATTCTGATTTAGTATAATGTAATATTCCACTATAAACTTCACCTTGTGGAATTGCACGAACATTAAAATTTGTTACAATACCAAAATTATTAAAACCACCTTTCAAACCAAAAAATATATCAGGATAACTATCTTTGTTTACATTAACTATTTCACCATCGGGTGTTACCAACTAAAACAAAATATTTTACAAAATTCAGTTCAATTTTCAATAATTTCCTATTACTTCATATCCATATATGTTATCAATACTTAAACCATATTGATTGGATTTCCAACTATAACCACCACCCAGTAGAAGACCGCCAACACCAACACCACTTATTCGACCGCCAACAACGCTTATATTGTACGGTTCAAGTTGTTTAAATACATCATCCCAAATCAATCCACTACCAATATCAACGGTTCCATTCTTTTCATGATAAATTACATGATTAAAACGACTCATACTTATATGAATTCCCTTTGTTGAACTAAACCCTGGATTCAACGAATGACCACCTCCTTTTATAGCGAAATGAACTCGATATTTGCCAATGAATTTCAACTAAATATACAAATGAATACAATCACATTTATCAATTCAATTCTATTTACAATAGTTGCTACATCGTCAGATGTCGATGGAAGAACACTACATAATGATCGCTGAGTTGATGATACAGCATAATGATTAATACTTTCATCGTATCCAACGTCAGACGGATATAACACTTTTGTACGAGGACTTTTCTTTTTTATTAATTGACAGACAGATAATGTTACTCCAGCTTCATCTCAAATAAATCAAATATATTCAACACTTATTCAGCAGCTATTTATCAACTAAACAAAACAATTTACTCAAACAACTTCCTTGTACACAAATGTCCCCATCTGAACAATCAGAATTAGCTAAACATTTTTCGTCTAATTTAAATTAGCAAACAGATTATTATTAGAATTGATTTATAAGAAATTCAATAGAAAACATTACTTTTCGAGCCGTAGTAATGAAAATAAACTAATCAAAAATCAAAAATTTTTAGTTTAATAATAACAACAAAAAGAACAGTTACCTCCAATTAGAAGTGAACTTGTTTGATAAACAAAAAAGAAAATAGATTGAATGAATAAAATTTAGTTAACATGTATACTCACATAGATAAGCCAATTAATGCTGTTTGTTGAATTAAACCACTCATCGACTAGCTGTATGCAAAAAAATCGTTCTTATTTAACAAAATTCTATATATAAACGCAATCAATATTGACTATTTTTATATATGCTCTTGATAAAAAATAAGTGCATATTAGGCATGCATTGCACTCAAACTCCCGGGCTCGGCTTTCCCGCTCTTCCCTCGCGCTCCAATTCACATTAAATACACGGCATTTCTAACTAAAAGGCACATGACGACATTACGATTGACTTTCATCGAACAAATTCAATTGAGCAAAACTAAAGCAAAATGTCGTCATGCTACGATTGTATACACGAATGTTTAATACCTCAGTAGATGATAACAGTATGTTGAATATAGTTACAGCCGAGAAAATCGAGCCCGGGATTGTTGGTGTCTTCCCGGGTGTAATGCATGCATAGTGTATGTGTCAACACTCATGAAAGGAAAGAAAAAGAACCAACAGATGGCGCACAAAACAAGAAGAGCATATGTATACATATCGATAGATAAATAAAACAAATCAAATGACCAGTAGTGTCGAACTTGTAACTTGAATTCAAATTCAAATTCAAATATCCATTTCTCACCGTGTACACATCTCCGCATTCACCCTCACTTCGGATTTGACAAATGTATATTTGAATTTGAATTTGAATTCAAGTTTCAAATTCGGCATGTATGTTTAGTTTAGAGTAATTAATCGTCATTGAAAGTTAACAATATGCATAGCTATTCACATAGAATGCGATATAATCTCGTACATATCAAACGTCCTTCATATGCCTGTGTTTCAAATAATAGATAATTGTGCAAATCATGTGTATAAGCTGAGATCACGTATCAGCTGTGAATCTGCTCATTTTCTCTTCTCTACAGATGTTTTTTGACATGACAGAACAATAAATCTTCTTTTTTTGTTTTACTTGCCGTTAATTAAAGAATAGCATTATTCTACAGATTATCTGAATCTAATGGACACCATACCAGTCTATGGGAAAATAATAATACAGTAGCGGTAATTATCCATTCTTCGATTGACAATGGATCTCCGTTTTAATATATGTGTATTCACACTGTTGTTCTTCTCATCTATATTCTTTTATTTGGAATTTGAAAAGCATGTTTTTTTAAATAGTTTCATATATATGTAACTTTTCCTTTTTTCACCCTCAAGACGTGATTTTTTTGTTGGTTTCACTCTTCTTATCTCATCTCATCTTTCGTTGATATAAAACTTGAGGACTCTTTCATATTTCTCTTACATTTCCAATCCCAATAACTTACATAAGAAGCAATCTAATTTTCTTACTATTATCATTTATAAAACATGGGTAATGACTGGTTTGCGATAACGATGTAAAGTTATTGAAGCCCAAAATTTCACAACAATCAATATTCCTTTAAGAGGAATAATAGATACTATCGGTAAAGTCATCGAAAAAAATGTAGACAGCGGTGCTACGATTGTTTCATGGTCCGTTACTTTCATACAACATTTCCAGTCTTATTGGTACATTTACTTGATTTCAATTACAATAATTATCGCTTGTATTCGAAGAAAATAATTAGGATTAGTTAATATAGTGAATACTCTAATTGAACTTACTAAAGGTTTAATTAACCATCAAACCAGTGTTCAACCATCTCAATAATAGCAAATACAACTACCTTTAACAACTAATCTTTCACAATTTTCACCACAAAAATCTTGGGAGTTCAAATCAACAATGTTTTCAGCACGAACGACATCCTCACCCTCAACACCCTCGATCTCAATTTTCTCTAAATGGTAGTTTTGAATGAATTGCTCTGTATCCATGTTAAGCGTATTATAGAATCGAGTATTCATATTCATTACTAGTCTATGAAGAATACAATATTTATATGCTAAAGTTCGACATTATTTTTTGGAAAACGAAAGGTTTACTATATATCATTTATAAGATTATGCGAGAGTACTATTGGAGATGTGTCCGAATTCCCATATATTAATTGGTATCTTGTCTCAATTCATCGCTGGGCGAGTTTTCTTCTTTATTATTTTTGCTTGCACGAATAGCCATTATGAAAACGAATGGTGCGAGTAGAGATAGTGCAATGGCAGATATTATATTTGTCCATTTAAAACCAACCCAAGTTAGAAGACCACCACCAAGAGCAGGACCTAAGTTTAATTATATATTGAAATATATATATTAGATTCTATTTCAATCAAGTGTACTAACCAATCGTAAGTCCAAAAGTGACACACGCATTATAAATAGAAAAAGTAGTACCGTACATGCTTTTTGAATACTTCTGATCAATAACGAGTGTTAAAGTGGGCAATACAAATGTATCAATCATTCCAACTGAAATACCAATGAAAATCATGCATATAATGATCAATGGGTATGTGTTACTAAAAGATATCTGAGAACAGAGAATAGCAAAATCATTCAAAATGTACAAGTAATATAAAATACTTACTCCAACGAATGATAAAATTCCAACAATTAGACCAATACTTCCAGATAACCATCTAAAGTACGAAAATATATTCACTGAACTATATTATTCGAATTCTTCGTAATTTTTTCAAACGAAAACTACATCTTTTCTTTATTCAGCAAACAAATAGTGTGAAATTAGACTAATAACTCTGATGATCAAAAATGGCTAAAGTTAATATATAAGAAGCCATTGATTTATATCGGAAAAGTTAATTTCACGCAAATGTTTTCTATATAATCAAAAGATGAAAAATATCGTAAAACATATTTCTAGTTGATCAAAATTTCTGAGAACAGTGCTTATAATTTAATATAATAGAAAAGATATCTAAAAGTCTAATAACTGAGAAACAATTGAATATTTCTGTTATAACTCAAATGAAAATACTGATCTCTTAAATCAGCTATTTTTTTAAAAAGGATGAAAAAAGAAGATTACTCTTTGAAACGAGTATTCCATGGGGTTTTGTCAATTACTTACCGTCCTATTTTGTATGAAAGCCAACCAAAAACATTTTCAGTAACAAATACACTGAAAGTCATTGGTAAAAATACAAGACCTATATTTAAAACAAACAGAAATAGGTAAGAGTAACTCTTGAGTATATTATATTTACTTTGACCAATAATCGAGATATTCATGGCAATCATTATATAGATTGGTAAAATAGACTCAAACATTGATACACAAATTTCGATCAGTACAATAATACCTATATAAGAATTTCAAACTTAGAAATTTAGTAAAAACGTTTTGCTTGAAATCACTTGAGATAAGGGCAATTGTTGGATCAGATAAAAGTTTCCATGTTGAAACTATATTCTCATCATTGTTACTGACAGAAGATGGAGATCCATCCGAGTTTATTAATGAAATTGTTTCTTGAGAAGTATTTCCGTTTTGAGATGAATTTGGAGATAAATTTGGTGGTATTATAATTAATGCACGAAATACTAGAAATAAAAAGATAGATTAATATATACATTAATCACAAATCTCTTCGGCAAAGAAAATAATAGAGCAACATATTCTCTCCTTCCAAGGATCTGACATAATTCACAAAGTCATCTATAAGTGTCTTTAATATTTATATACATATATATTATACTTACACGCATCAACGATTATAAGCGCTGCTAAGATTAAAAGTGGCGCTTCTTTGCCGTAGTAATGATACATTACACCGCCATATACCATACCCACTAAAGTTTTTCAAAAAGATCAAATACTAATTTTTATACGACTGTTTTTTGTGTCACTTCATCTGAATGACTTATTACCTGTGCCACCAAACCATATTCCGCCCATTGTACGACCCATAGCTACTCCGCGCTCTGCATCGTCAGGAAAACGTTGAGCGAGTAATGTCATACCTATTTAACAATAACTTGACAGTTTTAACACATTATATTTCTAACTTACCTCCAACGTTGGTGAAAGAACTTCCTGCACCTTGTACAGCTCGCCATATAAGTAATTTTCCATATGTATCTGAGAATGCGAACACTAAATATGAAAAGGTTATTTTGTTTAAGTTTATAATATTTGATAGATTATAGTGTCGATCATTTAAGTCTAACGAACACTAATGCGTTGCATTTTATCAGATTATGACTTGAGTAAGTATTACAATAGAGAAAATACAAATAAACGAAATCAAATATTCAGTTCCACAGATAGTTTAAGGAAGGATATTTTGGTGTAGATAGATGATAAAACTTTGACAATTTTAAGAGATAGTTCTTACTTTTTAGTAGATCGATCGCAGAATTATATTAGAAGAAACTATGTCGACTCGCATGAAATAATACTTATCATTTTAAAACTAGTTTTGTTAAATATTTTACACTAAGATAACCATAAGTTATTAATTGAAGTCACATTCTGCTCAAAGTACTTACTAACTGTTCCTATAAAAGTGACTAAACAACCAAGAAGCATTGGATAACGGGAGCCATATCTATGAATTTCAAAATAGTAATACGCAAGACAAAAAAAAATAGTATTATAAACTTACTTGCGGGTGATAATCGAAACAATTGGACTGCAGATACACTGAAAATAAGACAAAAGTAATCAGTGTTGAATTAAATAAATCGTAGAACACTCAATACAAATCTTATCATATCTAAGTAGATCTGGGTTGTTTTAGTATACTATTTTCATTGTAGCATCGGGACTTTTTAAAGCATATCAGGTCAGAAATTGTACTTCATACGTGAACTGGCCTATTTAAAAAGCACTTTTTTCTCATATGATCCTATCTACAGTCGAGGGAAAAAATTAAAACTGTGTTCGACAACTTAGTAATAGTACTCAGTAGAAAGCTTTTCTAGACATGTCTCTACATATCACATATGAAAAAAGCGTTTGTTTGTGCTAGAGTTAAAAAACATATAAACCTATTTTTTATAAAGTTTGACCGAGGGAAATCGATCATGAGAAAAATGGATGCTGTAGAAACAAAGACTTTCTTTGCAGAAAATTTGAGTTGATTAATGAGATGATCAGTAGTTGTCAATTTTGTGGCACTGAGAGCTAGACGATATTAAGGATTTCATAAAGTTTGTCAACAACTGTTGGCAGAAATACAGTACTATCTCTGAAGAGTAGTTATTCCATCGAGAGCTAAGCGAGTATCAGTGACGAGCATTACTTGTAAATTATCGATGAAAAATTATACTTACTTCAACAAATGCATTGGTAGAAAGAAGAATACCGATCAATCCACTCTCCTAATAATATAGAAAGAATATGAACAATTCATTGTTGTTACAAATATCAGAACTTACACTCATTCGAATGTTTGTTGTATTAGAAGCGTTACTTGGAACTGATTCATTTAGCATTAAAATACAGGGATCATATGATTGTGAAATTTGAGGTTTTTTAAGTCGTGTAGGCTCTTTTTGTGTAAAACTCGATATTGAATTGTCGAAGTTATGTGAAGTTGTAGGAGTGCAGTTATACACTAATATCAGTTCTGGTTCATGGTGTGGTTTAATTTGAGCAAGATAGCTGGGAAGAATAGGAACTAAATAAGAAAGAAAAATGTTATAGAATCTAGATATGCGAGATGTTTTATAATAAGTATAAGTGATACCTGAAGGTAGTATGTATACTCGACGCATAATACGAAGAACATGACTTTTAGCACTAACAGTAACGAAAATGAGGTATGCTCAGCTATTAAGGTAAGTGTTAGTACTCTTTTCATTCCAGTATAATCTCTGAGACTATCATAAGTTAAATGACCCATCTTCATTATGCCTAAATAGACATTTATAAAGATAAAAAAATCGCTATTAAATATTAATCGGAATTCATTGTACACAAGATCGAGGAAATGAATAGTCTTACGATAAATAAATACTTACTAATGCATGAAATCAACATAAAGTCCAAACAGAATGCAAAAAATATAACAATAATGACGAGAGTAGACGATGATCGAAACGAAATCCATGCGGATGAAAATCGATTCAGCTCTTCACGAAAATTTACCATTTTTAATCTAAAATGAATAAATCTACATTCAATCTAATAGCATGGGATGTACCAAATAAATGACTTTTTTAAACAGTTACAATAGAAACATTTTCTGTTGCATCAGTCAATTCAATCTCTCAAGAGTCATAAGTTTACTCTATGTTTCAGTCTCATTCTTATCAGGATTAACCAATCAAATTTTTTATGCAGACATTTTCCTGTCGATTGTTCGTTTGATATTTGCAATTTCTTTTGATTTTCTGGTTGTATAATATTTTATTTTCTACAACGATTGAAAAATATTCGGTTGGGTATTTGTTCGCTTGTCTCTCATAATTGATACCTTTCAAATCGTTTTGCAAGAAGCGTGGCAACTTTGGAATGGACCATCTTTAATAAAATGTTTCTCGGAACTGTTGAATTTGATTTATGTAGACAAATTATTATTTTGCGACTCTGAACTCTATGTAGCTGACTGCGCTCTTAATCTTCGTTTACCTTTATCACATACATTTTAAATTTATCTTATTTTCAATTGTCATGACATAAAAGCTATTAAAAATAGTTTTTCAAGAGTCAACCGAAGTCAATCATTATGCGTTGGTAATTTTTGGTTTGTTAAATATTAATTACTTTCACGATAAAATATTTTGTCTCTATGGATAACATACAGAAACATAGTTCGAACGCGTCAAAACGCGCTCGGGAGCAGTCCGCTGAAGCGAGGGAAATGTTTCACCTACGATGCATGTAAACACGTTACCTTCATTGCGTTTCAAAGCGTGTTTTTCTTGAAAAAATATTTATATAGATTAATAAATTCTATGGATTCCTAATTGATCCTGAATGTATCAAGTGACAGCTCTAGAACCATCAGGAACCCATTTTTAAAGTAAAGTCATACGCTTTAACAAGTCGATTACACGAATCCTATCTATTTCGGGTAGATATCCCTTTTCTGCATTAGATAGGCTCATACTGACATACATTATTTTATTGTTACTTAAGAAAACATATGTGTAAGTGTCAGTACAACTTGTATTTGTATTCACGCGTCTCTGAGCTTTTTTAGAACAAAAAAATAGTTCAGTCGATTACCTGTTCTGCAGCACACACAGCTTAAACTGCATACATCATTTGTTTTAATAAAAAAAAGAACATACATTCAAGTGTGACAATAGTAAAAATCTAAATTACGGCTCGCATATGAAAGTGAAGAGTAACGTTATGAAAGAAACTGAAGTTTTCTCTTTCTCCTATTTTTTTTATGTGTGCGTCCCTCAGAATCACGCCAATAGATGAATAATTTCGTTGTGAAAATGAGATGTGTTCTAAGAGGTATGATTAACCAGTCTTTCTAATAACTTTTTTATTATGAGAGTTTACTCTGATTCATTTCTCACATGTCCCATTTTTTTCTACGACTATTACTGATTCAGCAATTAAAACATCTAAAGTTCATAAATCAAGTGACAGACATGTCAATATGTATTGCAAACTGCATTAGTTAAATCTTTACTACTATTAGAAGTCTATGACTAATCTAATTTATCACAAACTTTTCGTTTGTTTAGAAATCTACTGGAAGATAAAGTGACCTGTAGGTTAAGGTGTGTTTTCAAATAGTTTCTCTTTTTATTAAATTTATTCTAAAAAATATCAATAAAGTTCATGTGAATTCTAATTTAAAAGAGAAAAAACTAGATATTCATTAATAATATAAATAATCGATTAGATTTAATTAAAGAACAAATCAATATTATGACACAAAACCTTGCGAATAAAATTGCTTTGATAACTGGTGGCTCGGAAGGTTTTGGTTATGCAACAACAGAACTGTTTGTACGAGAAGGTGCTTTTGTTTACATAACCGGCAGACGTCGACAAGACAAACTTGGAAATACTTCAGTCGCGTGTGGCATTCAAGCAGATGCGCATCAAACATGAAGAATTTTGACAAAATACACGATCGAATTGGGTACTTTTGGATCAATAACTGAAGCAACCTATGATAAATTATTCAATACGAATGTGAAAGGTGTTACCTCTATTTAAAAATGGCGGATCGATTGTTCTCAATGCTTCTGTTGTTACAATTATGGGACCACCAGAAGAAGGTGTCTATAGTGCTACCAAGGCCGCAAGATTCGCGTGAATGCTGTGAGTCCTGGAGCAATTGAAACACTACTTTTAAGAAGTTTGTTTCAAGATGATGAAGATACAGTTCTGGGCCGAGTAGGTCGAGCTGATGAAGTGGCAAAATCTGTCTTATTTCTGGCATCGGATGATAGTAGTTATTGTACAGGTATTGAACTGTTCGTTGACGGTAGTACTGGCCAAGTTTAGAATCGAACTTGTCATAGATGTTAAATTTCAGACTAAATTTAGTATTTATCACATTCATTATTCAAATATTTGTTTGTCCTTCTAACTAACTGAGGAGAGTGAGAGGGACGAGAAAGCTAGATTATTAAGTGGCAAACGTATCAGTATACCAGATCTAATTCAGAAGAATCGAACCAAATTCATAACACCTGAAAATTTTCCCAATAGTAGATCATCAGTATTTTGATATTATATACTAATGTTATTTTTCTTGTGATGCACATCTCCAGCAAAGAATCACAAATATTCAGTCTAATGATCAGATAGAACTGCATCTTTTCCCTCAAAATATGCGTGTCCTATATACAATATATGTCAGTACTTGATAAATCGTTATATGCAAACCTAGAGAAAAGTTCTTCTAAATACAGTTAGAAAACTAACTAAACAAAGGAGAACTGAAGATGTAAATTATCTGACTTCCCTTAACCATCTCCGCTTGGGTGAAACAACACGCGCTGATTTCGAATATCTATGTCAACAAATCATTGGTCCTGGAAAAGCTGTTCACTCTTTAAAAGAAAAACCATGGTGTGATGCTCCAATTCTTATTTTCTATAATCAGACTGAACTTTTATCTGTCTTTCTTCCTTTGGCACCGAATATGTCTGTGCTTCTTACTGATAATATCGCTTGCACATTAGAACTTTCGAACAATACAATATTTCCGACAAATACTATTTATATTCGTAAATCGTTATATGCACTCGTAGAAATTAGTTCTTCAGAAATCGAAATTAATTCCTATCTCATTAGTCAAAAAAGAATATACTGTTTCTATTAGACAGCTACTTGATCCTCTTCTTAAGAAAAACTTAGGGAGAAAAATAACCACTTAGGAATCACACGGACTCACAATGGGAAAAAGCGTTGTCAATCTTCAATTACCACCTGCTGCTCAAAACGGAGAATTTGCATGTTCAGATGAACTCAATAAAAACAACATAAAAAGAGTGTGTTCATTTCCCCTTTTCAACATTTTTTCGATATGAACTTTGTTTGTGCTTTTGAAAAAACTTTATGCACCGCCCTGAAGAGTGTTTTTTCAAATAAATAAACACGAAACACGTCGGTGATTATATAATATCTACAATTATTATTCATTTTAATTCAAGCACACAATCGTTCATTTTGACACCAAAACAATTGATTGCTGAAATGCAAAAATTGCGCGTAGCAGATTGATTTATAGCTACAAATTAATTTGTTTTTATATCAATCCAATCATATCTAACCTACCTGGGCTTTTTGCTTTGTGCAATTTCGGATGAATGAATAGCGAAAAAAACGATAAGCCGTTTCTCTATTTCAATCAAGATACTTTACCTATAAATATTCTCGTTCTAAACGAAAACATTTTAGTATAGTGATTCGAACAGGATGACTGTTCGTCTGAGACCATCGGGGTAAGTTTAATATAATATATTTTAAAGTTGTAAAAACAATTTCATGACAATTATTCAGAAGATGGACTTCGCTTGGTACTACAGCTGCTTGGATCTGTTTGGGTCTGATTTTCTTTACCATAGCAGCAGTTATCATTATGTCTCTCATTCCATTGTATTTGAAAAGCAAACCAGTAACAACACAACCCGCATTCTATCGTAGTGCACCACAAACAGCACGATTACCAATTCAAAATGATGGAACTTTTACTCCTGGCGATACGCTCAATGAACAAGGACGAACAGCAATAGCAAATCAGGTTTATTATTCAGCCATTTCATTCCATAACATACCTTGCAATTTTCATTTTCATTTCTATAGCTCAAAAGTGCTTTCGCAACCGATCCAGGTATTGGAAACAATGCTGGAGTTGATGTTCAAACTGGAACTATCTCACAAAGCTCGGCACACGTAAACATTTCATTTGAAATCAAATATTAACAAATATATTATTCTAGAGGAAAAGAAAACAAGTTGTCCAACTCGTCATCATTATTGTTTTCATAGTAGAAATTCCAAGCGGGTTAGTCAATTTATTATACAAATTTGTTCATCATCATTATATTATAACATTCTCTTTCTTATAGTGCATGTTCAACACCTACATGTCTCAGGCAAATACTAGCACAAATTACTAAATTTCTTGCAACTGCTAATCTTATTATAAGTTTGTTCATTTATACATAATATGAAATCATAAAATAACCAAACACTTCATTTTTCTATTATTTAGCCATTCCAATCGGTTCAGTCAATCGTCCAACTACCGCAACCGAATCCGTTACAACAATTCAAACAACACCTGCTGCTACAACCACATCACCTATAGCCTCTTCAGCAACCACATCAATCAGTGGTACATCAACATCTGCATCATCTGGTGAAACATCAACATCTGCATCATCTGGTGAAACATCAACATCTGCATCATCTGGTGAAACATCAACATCTGCATCATC
>JGI26530J50255_1001891_pt1 | contig 13106 bp, 11 predicted proteins | sample ThiBiot_500_plan_2_FD_50255 | JGI IMG/M metagenome (IMG submission 50255) | reverse complement strand
TCATATTCATAAAAGTTTTTATTTGTTCGTTGAAGTGCATCATTAAAATGTAAGAGAAGAACAGACACATGTACATTCTTCTCTCGTTCTGTCGACTAGGAACGATGACTCATAGATTATTCTCCTTTACATATATGTACATGGCCTTTTCCAGGAGATTGTTCACACTCGAGGAACGAGTTGGATTCTAACCTGCATCATCTACAGTCTTCTTCTCCATCTCTCTTTCTCCTTTCTTTGTCATGAAGATTTTCAAATATTTCTCTTGAATCTACATCGAAAATAATTAAATTTAAGATACTTTTTTATGCTTCTTTAGTTTAACAGAATATGACGATGGTTGTTAGACAGTGAATGAACAAAAAAGATAAACAACACAATATAAATTTTATTTCAAAATAAATATGAGAGAAAAAAAAGGAGATCTCGATTATTATATTTTGTTTTATTCTGGAATCGGTTGTGAATCTCCATTTATCGATGTATCGTACGATGGACACCCGAATTCATTGATCGGTACAAGAGAATTATGTCGACTCATTGGTCCTTGTGGATGTAAATTACTCCATGGATAATTTCGACGANTTTTAACTTGTTCACTTGAACGATAATTTACATTTGACAATGGCCGAATTGTTGTATTATCAGGAACGGATAAGGATGCGCCTTCAAGACGAAAGCCACGAATTTCTGTTGGTACCGTTTCCTGTGGACTGTGCGAATGTTGATGATGTTCATCCTGAAATTAGAAGACAATATGATTTGACTGTAGAATTCAATGAAATCTACCATATCCTTCGATAAACGAAGTTCTGTTGTTCGATTTGTTCGAATCGATGCATCGAGTAATGAATTATTAATCGTACTATTTTCACTGACTCGCGTAGATGAACGCTAAAATTAATATGAAAACAAAAAACAAATTTCCGTTGTTTTTTTTCTCCAATGTTTACTAAAGTTAACGGTTCTCGAGGTGTATTTGATTGAAGAATTGGAACATTGAGATCTTGAAATGAATTCTGTCTTGTTCTCTAGACGAATATCAAATTAATAAGAAGAGAAAAGTTGAATTTTTACATACGTAAGTCAAATGTGTTCGACTTCGTTCGTCATGCCATTCTTGTTGAATCGGCCTTTGCGATCTCGGTGTTTCAGACAACAACTTAGCACAAAGAACGAGAAATAAAATCAAAGTTTATTTCGTCAAATATTCTTTTTACCGGAAAATCTGGAAGTCGTGGCATTGGGATAAGTCCTTTGCTCGAATGTTGTGAAGGTGTTGTGTTGATTTCTATCTGATCAGGCTGAAACTTGAGAATGATATATATTGAAAAATGGAATATTATCTTTTTTTGAACAGAATAATCATACTGTGCTAGAAGAAGGTTCGTCTAGTTCTGTTTTTCTTTTCATTGGCGGTAACTAAAATGTAAATTTAACAATATCGAGTAAAAACAAATCGAATCGAAATACTCGATGAACACGTTTTCGTTGCAGATCAATATTCCATATTCTCCGGATCTAAAAAATCATTTTTATAAATTCACAGAGTTCGTTTTTGTTCAGCAAAGATTTCTACGGTATTAATATGAGAAATTTCAGGATTATAAACCGAATTGACACTCTTGTTTTTGCTAACAGCATTCCATTTTGGTCGATTAGCTGGCGACTGAAACAAGCAAAACATTCACAATTCTCAAACAACTTCGATCGATATTCCTACATGAACACGTCGAAATTGAGATAGAACAACGGTTGAATACCGTAAATCAAGTGCCATATTCTTTCTTTCTGTTCTGTTCTGTCTCTGATTTCAGACTAATCGAATGATTTTTTTTACAAGAAAACGAAAGTTTTTTTTTGCTTCTCCTGTTTCTCATCAGTAAGAATAATATTTTGAATAAAAATAGATTATCAATTGAATTTCTTATTCCACCGAAGACAAAGAAAAGAGAATTTGTCGAGTTGATTAGTTTTTTTCTCTTTTTCTTTTTCTTTCTGAAGCTCCTGTGTTTTTTTTTGTCTAACATACTTCATCGAAAATTTGCTCAGCATCTGTTGGTAATCCGAGACCATCGTGAAAAGCCAACGGTGAATCATTTGTATTGTTCCAATCGAAATTTTGATATTGCTGAAAAATCAAATTAAAGATTGAACAAAAACGAAATTTCATAATTACAGAAAAAAGTGTTGGATTTGTGACTTTTTTCGGACGATAATTTATATTTTCCCAGACAGTATCTTTTATCTTTGATTTCTTGGTCCATCCCAATTTCTGATTGAAAACCTAGAGAACAATGTTTGAATGATTTTGTTGTTGAAAATGACAGATTATCTACGAGTTTTCTTGGATTGAGAAGTCCAGTATTGACTGAATTTGTATCGAAAATCTAAATTCGATTTTAGGAGATTGTTGAAATCGAAAGAGAAACAAAAACAGTACTTTTAATTCTGATTGATTGTCGTTGATAATTGGTGGTAAAACAGGTAGTTGAATCCATCGTGATGTTTTCTTAATCGGTTGTCGAAGTCTTGATTCACTGCGCCATTGAGGCTTTTCATTAAATATCTTGAAGAAGAATTGTTTTAAAAGAAAACAGAGAAAAGTCATTCGAATGTTTACTTTCACTTGACTTCGAGGTGGTCGATAGTGAATATTCTCGTTTGCGTATGATTTTAACTTCGATTGAACATTCCAACGAAGAACTTGATTGAAAATCAGTGGCCGACCATCAGACGAGCGTATGAGTTTTCCAAAGGTTTTCTTCTCAGGTTTTTTTATCGGAAAATATTTTCGTTTCGATGGAATGATTATTTGACCGGGTCTATATTCGAAATGTTCGAATGTATTGACACGAGATTTGACATGAGCATATTTATTCGGAGGAAAATGCTGAATAGAAACAAGAGCAACAAAAAGAAAAAAAAGAAAGAGAACGAATTTTGAATACGCAAAGGAAGATTTTCGAACTTTTTTCGAGAGAACTTTATCGATACGTTGACGCCATATTCTTATGGGAGGTTCATCTGTCTAGAATATGCCGGATGAGAAGTTCGTTTTGGTTTGTCGATGTCATACCTACATGTGTTTGAATTTTTAGTGAAAAAAGTGGCCTTTGTAAATCGTTGAATTCCATGGGAAGTGAAGGAGGGAGAGGAGGAGGAGGAGGAGGAGAAACTGAGTCTAATCGTTTGATTTCGTGTGTTTGTATTTGTAGATCATCTGTTGATTGTCCGACATCTTGTGTCAATGAATTTGACTCATGAAAACTAAGAATTTCATCAGTATTTAAAAGAAAATTTTGATCAATTGTTGGAATCGAATTTCTTCGTTCGGGAGTCGCTGATCTTGATGATACCGATCGAATATGATTCTCTTCGGGTGAATCACGTCGAATAGGTATTGATGATGAATTATTAGTATTTGTTGCTTGTTGATTACTTCGAATATCTGTTTGTGTAATTGATTCGTTTCGCGAAAGGAGAGCATTGTTTGATTGCGTTGGCGAAGCAGAATATTGACGTTGTGAAGACATAGATGATGATCTTTGTTCTTCTTGTCTCGTCAAATTCTGTTGATTTTCATTAACGTGACTATTCGCTCTTGTTGATTGAGTTTGTGTATTGTCAGAAATTGAAATTGCCGATGTTTTTTTTGAGGGTAACGTTGAAGTATCGATTCTTTTTTCGCATTCTGTTTCTATAGAAAGTTGCTGCTGCACCTGCTGCTGCTGTTGTTGAAGGTAATCAGATGATGAGTGAGGATTCGGTAATGATACTTGAGATTGTCGAATAGAATTATTATCGAATGGAATAGAAAAATGATTGGGATCAATTGAAATAACATCTTCTTCACCTTCGTTAACATTACCAAAATCACTGAAGAAATAAGTTGGATTCTCATGTGTTTTATTCGAATCGGATAGATCTAACTGTTGAGTTGATTTCGACATAATCGTACTCGCAAGATCTTCATCGGGTAATTCATTATCAGGTTCGGGAGCTGTTTGAATAAGTGATTGAAAATCTTGAATATTTAATTTATTAGCTGAACCTGTAAAATTCGATGGTGGAACGGTTGATAATGGAAGACTGTTGATTTGTTTTGGTTGATTCAATTGTAAATCGTTAGTTGTTTCTTGCTTAGCTCTTTCACTATCATCGGCAAATTCAGGTAGGGAAATTAATGCTCGTTTGTCTGCATGACCTGATTGAATACGATGAAATTGTGTAGGCGACATCGTATTATAAGAATTCGACTTAGGTAGATCTCGAGCTGTTAAATAGTAATCACAATTTTCTGGATCGTCTTCTCCGATTTCAGTTTCTTCAAGCTCGGCTCCGTAATGATAATTATTATGAAATTCCTGTGAAGTTGTTTGTGCGATGGGAGGCGATGAAGGACGTGCTGGCGGATTTGCTGGAGGCTTCTTTTTCGATGGAATACGTGGAATGACATTATAGACTCGTTTAGGTGGTTCGATTTGTTTTTGAATATTTACTTCGGATCGAGCTGTTCGTTTAATTGTCGATGGTAGAAATCGAGGATATGCTGGTCGTTGTCCTAATGATGTTAATTCTCGATCGATTTCACGAATGTTATCTTGAATATCATTTAAGAGTTTTTCTCGCATGACATTCGCAACTGTAAGACGTGCATCGATGAGTGAACTTTGTCGATCGAGATTCGACGATGAATAAAGTGCTGGAAGTGAGACTTCTGTCGATAGACGACGACCTGTCGAATAACTGAGATTATCGAAGACTGATAATGGTTCAGCAAGATCAGCGAGACTTGTATGAGGTTCATATGGTTGATGAAGTACGGGAGAAGCATGAGAATGAAAAGATAATCGTGTACGTAGTCGAGGGTCATAGTATTGATAGTAGCTGTTATGTGACGATGTTGATAGGGAATAACTTCTATAGAAAGGAAGGCGATTATGTCGATGATGCATGTCAAATCGAGCCGAATGTTCGATAAAGCAAAGAAGAAAAAATAAGACACATATATTTGTTCGTCGCTTAACAATTCGAAAAAAAACATTTATACTTATGTCGCTTTTAATGCACTTTACTTTTCAATTAGTTTTTAAGGTGGAGAAAGAAAAATGTTTCGATGTTTTTTTTTTGTTTTTTTTTATTATTTAATCCGGCACAGATGAAAAGAATGAATCTATAGAAAAAAGAATGATTGTTCGTTTAGGTGTTGTCTCATCGGTTCTAATCGGTTGTTTGTCGAGAAAACTCTCAGGAAGAATTTCGGATTCAGTCGGTAGATCGAGATGATTGGAATGAAACGATGTGAGAGCGTCTTCGCCGTCGCCTTCATTATCAAAACCACTAAAAAAATAATCTTCTCGGGTAATTAAAGGTTCTTCGTTCGTTTCAATCGGATCATTGGATGGAAGCGACTCTTCTTGACTAGGTGTATCTATGTCTATTAATTGCAAAATCTTTTTCAAAGGTTTAGAACCTATTGTACTAACGAAATCTACTTCAGTTTTATTCGCAGATTCTTCATCAACTGCGACAATGGGAGGTGCTGGTTCGCTGAGTGTTATCGTTGAAGATGATTCGAACTGTTTGAATTCGGGTGCAGTTTGGATAAGTGTTTGAAAATCTTGAACAATCACTTGATCAATCGCAACTAAATCTTCAGTATCACTGATAGATGAGGGTGTTAATTTATATTCTGTCGTAGGTATTTGCTCAGGTATATCTACTGTACAATCATCTGGATCAAGATTGTTACCATCTGCAAATTGAACAACAGAAATCAATGCTCGTTCAGTCGGAAAATCCGAATGAATTTTTACAAAATCTTTTGTTGATAAAATTTCATAAGTATTCGCTGGTAATAAAGTAGCAGTCATTAATTCAACTTTAGATAATAGTTTCTCGTTTTCATCGATAACGTTCTCTTCGATTTCAGGTGGATAATGATACCGACGACGATGTGAATATACAACAAGTTGATTTGATTTCGATTTTGTTTCACTTGTAATACGTGGCATAATCGCATAGACTTTTTTAGATTTCTGAATACACATCTGATCATCTTGATATGGTAGAATAGATTTTTTATCCATAATTGAGAGACGTGCAGGCATACGACGTGGAATTCGAGGTAATTGTCCCATAGATATCAATTCTCGATCGATTTCATGCATATTCTGTCGAATATCGGTTAACAATCGTTCACGTAAAGTTCTCACAGTGTCGAGATTCGAATCAAGAGTCGTGACAATATTGCTCGATGATCGTCGAGATAAATTATTGTCATTCGTTGGCAATTGATATCGACCAGGTGTTGATCGAACAGTTTCTCGTGTGTTTACACCTCTCGATGAACGATTATAAGAATTATGTACAGATGCTGAATTTGTTGTCGGTAGTGAGAAATGATTTTCACTTGGATGATTACGATACATATTGGTTTCGCATACAAAAAAATGAAATAATTCTACTACTTTAGTTTTTTAATTAGATTTTTTTCTTGTTTTTATTTGCGATGGATTTCCAAGGTTTCGATTATTGATCACAGACGGACAAAACAAAAAAATGGAAAAGAAATATTATTCGTTCTTCGTTTCTTTGAATGAATAAGATGTTTATTGGAGAAAAAAAAAATTATACAACAACAACAAAAACAATATCTTGATAATCATTTCATTTTTGTCAAAAAAGGACGGGGCGGAGCGAGATGTAAAGATGATAATCGTCCACGGCCACCTAAACCAAATAGATGACAATGAAATTCCGGTTGACTATCGAAATCATCTTGCAAACGATTGATTAAATCGTTTTCATCGAGTACATCTTTGGAATTGGTTTTCGGCGGATAGGCAGCTATTTTCATATGATTCATTTTCGGTAAAGATTTATGCGAGACATTAGATTGATTTCGATTCGTCTTGCTTTTTGCATTGGCCTTTCTAATTTGCAAGCCAAATGCTTGTGCAACTTCACTATCATCGTCGTCGAGAAAGAATTGTGCGTCCGGTGGACGATTTTCACTAAATTGATTCAATTCATCAAATGCTGTCGAACAACGAATCCGTTCGCTAAGATAAAGTGGATTCATCGATTGATATGCACGTTTCAATGCTGGAGGTATATAACCTCGACCACGGGGTGGCGGTGGTGTTAGATCATCATCAAAATCAATTGATTTCTGTTGTATTTGAGCACATATTCGAATATGTTTATTTCGAGTTTTATTCGAAATAAAACGTTGATTACAAATGCAATAATAGAGAATAATTTCGTTCAAATCAATGATCTGTCGACAATCGATATCTGTTTGACTTGTCAATCGATCGTAGATATCAATCATAACGATAACATCAATAGCAGCATAATCTTTCAAGATTTGAGTCAATGGTCGTTTGGACCAGTTTGCACATTGTTGTTTTTTATTTAATTGAACATATAATGTTCGTGCAGTCATACGTTGAAGACTGTAGATTTGTTGAGATTTTTCTTCGGAATAAACTTGCCGAAATAGATCGGATAATTCAATGAAATGTTCGAGTTTACATTGATGAAAACATTGTTCATCGAATGAACATTTCAATTCGAGTAGATCATTGTAAAATGATTGCGAGAGTTTATAAGCATTGGAATGATTAAATATGGATGTGATTAAATGTTCAATTTGTTGTGAATTATTATGAGATGTTTCGAATAGATCTTGAAGATCGATGAGAAGAACATTTTTTTCTCGTCGATCTTCATTTCGAATGGCCACTTGAAGGAGTGATGGTTTTGTTCGAGATGATTTCGATTGATAAAAGCTCGGCATAGTTTCTAAATACAAGCAAAAATATTTATGATAATGATTTTCTCTCTTTCTTGTTAATAAAAATCGACAAACCAGTATCAAATGCAAATAGTCGAGCATTTTGAATCAATTTTTCAAAAATCTTTAAAAAAAATGAAACGAAATGATTTTGATTTTGAAATTAGTTTTGTTTTTCTTTTTACATCTAATTGATTTTTCGGAGTTTTCCGATCGATTAAATGCACATTCCAATGTTTCGGAATGACATAATACTCTAACCAACGAATATCATCTGTCGTCGTCATGATTATTATTCTTCATTCTATTCGAAATAACATCTAGAAAAAAAACGAACAATACAATAGATAAAATAGTTTGAGTTGAGTTGAGTTTTTATTAGTTGAAAGACAAAAGAAAGTAGAAGAAAGTAATAGAAAAATTATTTAGTTCGTTGCGTTTCATTTAAGAAAGATTTCGGTATAACGAGTGATTAAAATTTCTGTAAATGTATTGATTAATGTAATATTTGAGAGTGTAGTTAATTGAACATCGTCAGACCAAGCGAGATTCGGTCCGAAAACAATTGATAGATTGCTTGCTGACATGAGATTCGTGTCCGAATAGATTGATATCTAAACGTAAAGAAAAACAACCAACGGATAAATACATTTGAAAAAATTTGACAATCGAATAATGTTTTTACTAAATTTAAAAATTCAATAAGATATTTTAAAACATTATAATTTTCGATTGGTAGTTTTTCCATGATTAAATCTCGAATAGCTTCGATTTGATTGTATCGTTTGAAAGCTAAATTAGAAAACAAACAAACAAGAGTTCTTCTATATCTCTCGACATAGGATTAAACTTACTTCCTGAGAGACCGAGTAACTCCGGATACAAATGAAAGGTCAATAATGGTTCAGTCAAATCTCGTAGAAATGTTTTTAATACACATGCAGGTACATGCACGTCGCCATATCGTTGAAATTCGACAAGTTGACCTGAAATTAATTGTGTTCATTTATTGGATAGATGTGTGTGCGTGTTATCTTCTAACCTTCGTTGTATCTTTCTTGAATGGCTTTGATTGAGCTGATGGGTACACTTCGACGAAATATACCTGCTTCATTGAGACCATAACTTTTGATAAATTCAACTGTTTGTTTAACAACAAGAGGTATTGTTTCGTTAGGTTCATTTTTGAGAATACTAAATAATGATCTTGTTTTAACAGTTACAAAATTCGATTTATCTTACAATTGAAGTGAAACATTGAATTTTAATGTTGGTTTCAATTGAGTTGGCGGTAAAGCAACAGGCATAATCGGATCGAAACTAAGATTTTTTTTCAATAGAAAAAAACAAAAAACAAGGATTTTTAGTATTTACGTTTTAACTTCGATTGGAATTTTAATATTATCCAAATGAACATATTCGCTCAATTGGCCAAGACGATTGATATAGATTAATTTACTCGAAAATTTTGCACTAAATTTTCCAAAATAATAAAAAAAACAACAAATTGCAATCGATCAGTAGCTCACCTGATTAATGATCGAAGAACAGGCCAGAGAAATTTAATCCATGTCGTTGGATGAACGATGTATAATGCTTTGAGATTCTTTTTATATCTTTAATAGAAAACATTCGCTATTCGATTTGTATTTCATTTTTTTATTTTTGTTTACTTTCGATCGATATGTCTGTAAGCACTTAATAACCAACCGTAGGTCGGTCGATTGTATGAATGTAGACCATGATGAAAATAAACGATAACATAATCCATATCAACATATTGATCGAATGTACGAAGAATAAATCTNATTTTTAACAAACATGTAAATGCTTTTCTTTTTCAAATCTCGTTCGTTTTACTTCAATAAACAATCGTAGAATTTCTCGACAGTTTTAAATTCACTTGATTTTATATACGTTTCATGTGGTAGACGACAAGCTGAACAGACGATTGTCTTTCGACCGAATTTATCCTCGCCACATAATTCAACAATGCCTAGTTCACTAATTTTCTTCATCAGACTATAATCGGGATCTTCAGTATTATGAATTTCCTTTTCAAACAAATGAAAATCTATTTAGAATTATTGTTTTTTGTTATTGTTATTGTAAACGTACTGGCATCTTATGTCCAGCTAATTCAGTTTCAAAATCATCATCAATAATGCCATCTGATGTTATATTACTTTTTAAATTTCCTTGTTGATTCGATATTTCAGCTAGCACATCTAAATGTTACGTAATTATATTAAAAATCAATAAACAACACACCACAATTTCAAAACGTAGAAAAAAGCATTAGTTTAGTTATTCTCTAGTCAATTGCATAGGCTCCTTACCGTCATCATCGATTTCTTTAGAAACAAATGTTTACTCGAATTTATGAATGAACTTTTTTTTGTTAATTTTTCTTTTACCTCGATCAGCAATTAATTGCAAATCATGTTCGTCATATTCGAGTTGAGGAGCATAATCGATTGTTGTCGGATTCAAATCCTCGTGACCTACTTTTATCAATGAATTTTCATTGGTGTTTTCAGAAGTTGTTGCTGACATGATTTATCTAGAAAAATGGATTCGATTTTGATTTATTGTATCGAGAATATTAAAATAGATTTCCAGGGAAATGATTCTTTTTTTTTGTCGTTGTGTACAATATAAAAACAAATGAACGGTTATTTTGTCAATGAAACTAGACAAACGAAAAAATAGATTATGAGTTTCGACAAAAGACATCGACTCACTTTGTTTGATTGAACTTGGTCCGTCACATATATCACAAACGTCTCGTTTAGTATTTTCAAATGGCTGGTTCTTAAAAGTACAAATACTGCATGTTCATGAAGAAGAACTAGCATCGTTTTCTAGACAAAAAATAAAACATATTTTTCGCAAGAAGAACACATAAATGTATGTATGTATGTGAAACCTCGCAGAAGTCGTAGTTGTTCTTGTAGATCAGCATTTAATTTTTCAGCCAATTTAAAGTCTGTAAGAGCTCGTAATGCCTCCTAGAGAGCACAAAGAAATAAATCATTTGTTTGGAACGAACGAATTTCTTTTTCTCCATTACTTCGATATCAAAGGTTAGATAGTTCGACTCTTCTAATAGATTTTCTTTTATATTAATCAATTGATCTAAATCCACTTTTTGTGCTCGAACTAGACAAATAGATAATCATTTAATTGAACGAAAACAAATCGGATTCATACCGTATTCTTCGTCACTCAGCTGTGATCGATCGACGTTAGTATATTCATGTTCTGATACATTAGTCAATACAATCGATGAAGCTTGTGAGTGTTGTGCAGATTGAGATATACCAATAGAATCATCTCGAAGCATAGCACATTCAGTATCCGAACGAGTTCCATGTACTCCCAAATTACCAGTTGAAATAGGCGGTGTTGGAATTGCATTATTCGATGATGAGACGTCCTGTACAGGAAGTTTCATTGTAGAATATTGAATTTTTTCATTTTCAGGATTGAATGTTGTATTAATGGCTTGAGCAGAAGGTTGATCAGCATTTCCTGTTGCCAGTTGATCCAATATCGAAGCTGGATATGATTCAGGATTTGAAATCATTGAATATCTCACGTCATTCTCATTACTATTGGATTCGAAATTACATCGAAGTTTTTTCTCCCGATCGGATACTTTCTGTTGAACATTAGAAAATTCGAGAGATATAGCCGATGCATCAAGCGAAATAGATCCATGCATTCCCGTAGCNTCCGTTGGATTTCTGATGAAAAACAAAAAAAGAGAGAAAACAATGATGATGATTNTTCNAACTTATTTTTACTCAGCAGTTGAAGTATTATCATTAAAATTCAGTGACATTGTTTTTTTCAGTGATTTGAAATCGGTTGAAATCGAATTTCTANTTCGAATCNAAGAATATTTTCAAACGAAAAACANAAGCATTTTGTGTACTCATTTGTTGAATGAGACGACATTGATTGAAATATGTACTATTAGAACAATAACAATAATTATCATGATTACACACACAGTGAAATAATTGATCACCTATATTTTACGCTACTATCGTTTATTTACTTGCCAACGAACGTAGCACACGAAATGATAGATGTCATGAAATGTAATTCAATGACATCTACTCCGAGAAGTATTCATGACGACGACGACTCGTATGAAATAAAAAAAATCATGGTTATTTGTGGATCATTTTTTTTTCTTTCATTCTAACGAGATAAAATGCTCACGGAAAGTGAATTCAATCGAAATATTGTTCTATTAACTGATACAAATAAAATAACGCGACAAAAAGCATTACAAAATCTATGCAATGACTTAAAATCTTCGTTAACGATCTCAGGTGATGAACAAACTCGACCACCAGCAAATACAATTGACTCAATTCTTAAAATTCTCTCGGATCAAGCGGAAAAAAATCGTGATCTATCGTTAACTTATCTGTCAATGTATATCAAACAATATTGTACGGACGAAAGCAATCTCGATAAGATTCTATCGTTATATATTCCGGCATTAGTTCAACGTTTAGGTATGAATGATATCATCGAACCATCGGAAGAAATTCGTTTGAAATCATTGACGATCTTATTTGAACTTTGTCAAATGCATTCGAATGGAAATAAATTAGCATTGTATTTAAACGAATGGATTATGATTTTAAAACGAACGATACTCGATCCGTATCCTGAAGTGAGAAAATTAAGTTGCGAGTTAACATCGAAATTAGCTCAGAAATGTCATGAGAAATTTCATATGATGTCCGAGAGTTTAGTCAAACCATTGATTGAAACGATGAAACATCAACATGCGAAAGTTCGTCTCGAAGCAATCAATGCTCTTGGTAATGTTGTTCGATATGGAAATAATAAATCGGTCGAAGAAAGTGTCGTACCATTGGCACAACGATTCTTCGATCATACGAGTTCAGTTCGTTTAGCTGTAGTCAATGTTGTTGGTACTTGGATGTTGGAATTACGTGATCGATATTCGTATTTTCATATGTTATTACCATTGATATTAACGGGTTATACAGATGAAATCGAAGAAATTCGAGAAACAACCGATTCACTTTGGTGGGATGTTGGTATGATTATTGAACTTTNGATGAATTATAAAAATCGATCGATCATTCGTTTTTTTATATTCTAGGATTGAAATATGAAAAAGAAAATGAAGAAGATCTTAAAGATCAAATTAATTTTCCTCATACACCAAAAGCCTATCCACCAAATCGTAATTTCATTGATATTATTCGTTGACATTTTTTATTCGAAAAAAGAAAATTTCTTTTTTTTT
>JGI26530J50255_1001856_pt1 | contig 13326 bp, 10 predicted proteins | sample ThiBiot_500_plan_2_FD_50255 | JGI IMG/M metagenome (IMG submission 50255) | reverse complement strand
CTCGTATCGTCGTCCATATCCAAGGGCACGGCCGTCTTCGACGTGATGCGAGCCGACACGGTCATCTTCAAGCATGTCTTTACGCCGAACGGTCCGTCATTTCCTGACGGAACGACACTCGTGGGCGCTATCGACTCCGTCCGCGTCGTGGCGACGGGCTTCACTGGTACGACCGCCATCCGATTCGTTGGAGAATAATGGTACGATGCATTCCCATCCGGACCCTGTCCATGACAGGATTGTTGGCGGGGCTCTTCACGGCAGGAGTCCTGACGTCGGCGATTGCGCAGCAACCGCAGCGCATTCCGCCTCCCCAGCCCGCGGCGGCACAACCGGGCGACATGTCGTCGACCATTCGCGTCGACGCCCTCGCCTTCCGCGGCTCGCTGTTCGACGACAAGGCACGGGTGGACCTCTATCTCGCAGTCCCCTATCAGTCGATGGAGTTCCAGGAATACAACAAGATGTTCGCCGCCCAGTATCGCGTGACAATGGCCATCCGCGATACCGTCGGCCGCAAGCTCCTGGACACGACCTTCACACGTCAAGTCGCGGAAGCGGACTACGGTACGAGCCGTGGCAAGACGGGCAAGGCCGATATCGTCCAGCGCTCCTTCACACTGCGTCCGGGCACCTACCGGATCGAGGTGACGGTGACCGACCAGTTCTCGAGGCGCGACTATACCCAGACGAAGACGCTTACGGTATCCGACTTCAACGACGAGCTGCCGGCATTGAGCAGCATCCTCTACGTGAGCGAGATCGAGCAGCGTGGCAGCCGCTACTCCATCACGCCTTTCATCGGCGATGCCATCTGGAATCTCGAGAATCCCCTCTTCATCTTCTTCGAGACGTATGCGGAACGCGTCCCGCAACAGGTCGGGTTCTCGTGGAAGATCGCGCAGAAGGACGGACGACTCCTCTCCTCCGGCGTCAGCGGCAGTGCCGAGACGCTCAAGGAGAAGACGCAGCAGCACTTCATGCGTCTGACCTATCCACCGCGTCCGACGGCCGGCACGTATTCGCTCACCGTGCGGATGCATCCGTTCACGACCGTCCTGGACACGAACGAAACGGTGTCGATGACGACCCGGCCCTTCATCATCCCCCGTACGGCCACCACGGCCATCCTGAGCGATCTCAACCGGGCGATCCGGCAACTGCGCTACGTCGTGCCGTCGCAAAGCGACATCGACCAGATCCTCGGCGCACCGACGGAGGCTGATCGTCAGGCCCTGTTCGAGGACTTCTGGAAGAAGCTGGACCCCACACCGAATACGACACGCAACGAAGCCTTCGAAGACTACTACGCCCGTATCGAATACGCCAACAAGGTCTACAAGAGCTATAACGAAGGCTGGCTCACCGACATGGGCATGATCTACATCATCTACGGCGAGCCGATGAATATCGAGCGGTATACGTCGCAGACCGGTTCCGCCCTGCTCGTACGGTGGACCTATCCCAATTCGCAGACGTTCACCTTCGAGGACAACACGGGCTTCGGCGACTATCGCCTGCGTTCGGCTCTGCCGCCCGGCGCGAGATATCAGTACAAGAGGTAGGCCGGGACCGTCGGCCGGGTATTCACGTGGCGTCGTGATTCGATCGTATGATGCGGCGTACTGCGTTTCGTAGGAGTACCCCTCGCTCACCATCCGACATGGATGTACGCCCCATACCCATGATGCAGCCACGCCCACCGTCCTGCGATGGACGAATGGGAGTCCATCCCCCGTTCCTCATGTGCCGACCCGCGCTATCCGTCATTCCTTCCTATGGGATAACCATCCCGTACTCATCTCTTGGCTCATCTCTTGCTCTCCCGTAAACGAGAACGAGCCGGCTCCTGAAGGAGCCGGCTCGTTCGTTTCGACTGCTCGACTATGTCTTAGCGTGCGACGACCATCGTCAGTGCGACGCGTTCGTTGCCGTTCGTGGCGACGACCGTGTACATGCCGTTGGCGAGTGCTGCGGAGGACAGGGCCACACGCTGCGAACCGGCGACCGGAGCGTTGAAGAGCGTAGCGACCGTGCGGCCCATGTTGTCGACGACGGAAACCGTCACGACGTCGGACGACGTGCTCTTGACTTCAACTTCGGAGGAAACGGACACAGGGTTGGCACCGACGAGACGCATGCCGAGGGCACCGGATTCGCTCGCAACTTCCGTTTCGACGCTCGTCGAGGGCGTACCGTTGCCGAGAAGCTGGACGGACGGATTGGAAGCGGCGTTGCAGATGACCTGGAGCGAAGCGACGAAGCCGCTCTTGACCGTCAGAGGATAGAAGCGGACCTTGACGGTGCGCGACTGACCTGCGGACAGAACGATCGGCTGGTTGTCCGGAGCGCCGGAGATGATGTCGAATGCCGAAGCATCGGCACCCGTCAGGTTCATTTCCGTGATACGGAGTTCGGCTTGACCGGAGTTGGAGAACGTTACCGTCATGTCCTTCGACGTGCTTTCCTTGACATCGCCGAAGTTCAGTTGGGGAACGCTGGCCGTGATCTGGGGCAGGGCCGAAGCGAGCAGCCACTTGAGCGTGCGGTTGGCATTGCCGTTGCGTTGCGTTGCATCGGCGATGGCTTCCTGACCGAAGGAGCTGTAGACGAGCTTGGCACCGTTGCTGGCGACGACGCGAACCGTTGCACCGTTGGCGACGTTGTTATCGAAGCTTGCGCTGAGGACGGAGGTAGCACCGACCTTGGGCTTCAGGAGGTCCGTAACACGAACCCAGAACGGCCAGGTCTGCTGGTTGTACTGGTTACCCGTAGCGTTGAGACCTTCACCGATGGGATCGCCGTTGATGCCCTTGATGGGGAACGTCTGGAGGCTGATGTTCTGCCCCGTCTGCGTATAGCGCTGGACCGTGTTGGCCTGGCCCCACGGCTGAAGCTGGAGCGTGTTTTCGAAGAACGTCTTGACGGACTCGAAACCGGCATTGTTGTAGGCGATGGCTTGCTCGACTTCACCGGTCACCCAGGCACCCTTGCCGGCTTGCATCACGGCCTGGACGATGGGCAGACCGTTGAGCAGTGCGCCACGGCTGTAGTAGTCGACGGAGAAGCCGATTGCGTCGAACGACGTCGGCGGATAGGCGTTGACGATTTCCGTAGCGAGGGGCATGAAGACCGCATCGTTACCGTATTCGGATGCGATGGCGCTGGCATGCAAGGCGACGGCACCGTCCGAGGCACCATAGTAGGAAGCGAAGCGTGCACCTTCGGTCAGATAACCGAATTCGACCGTAGCCGTTGCCGGAATGCCCGTCGTGAGATTGATGGGCTTGGCTTCGACCTGGACCGGAATGAACATCGCGGCGTTGGGAGCCGTCACCGAAATGTTGACCGTCACCGAACCCTTGGCGGGAATGGAGACGACATCCTTGTCGGCGGTAACCGTAACGCCCATCTGCTGGAGATTGGCACGGTTCGGGATGGATACTTCGACGTCCATCGCCTTGTCACGGGGATTCGACAGCGTCAGGACGGCCGTCTTCTGTCCACCCTTGGTGATGTACTGCCACTTGGCACCAGCCATCGTGACGTTCGGCATGACTTCGTCGAGGTTCGTACCGGCCTGGATGATTTCCTTCGTCGAACCCGTGGACTGGACGAAGGCGACGATGTACTGCATACCGGAGGGCCAGAGTTCGCCCGTACCCGGTGCGAACGTGAAGTTGTAGGTCTGCTCTCCACCTGCCGACTGGGACAGGCTCGTACCCGATGCATTGGGAAGCATCTTCACCATGGCATCGAAGAATTCGCTTTCGCCGTTGCTGTTTGCGAGAGTCGACGGGAGGTTCGGCAGCACCGTACGGCGGCTGACGACGGCGACCTGGAGCTTGTGGGCATTGAGATCGATGTTCGTCTTGATCTTGACGGCCACGCTTCCACCCGACTGCGTTACCGTCATCTGAACGGGGCTCTTCACGGCGGCATCGGTCGAGATCGTCGACAGGAGCGTAGCTTCGTCACGCGGGTCGACCTTCGACTTGCCGTTCACCTGCGACGTCGGGATGGAATTAACGGAGTAGAGCATCTGACGCGAGGAATTCTCGGAAGGATTCGAGACGTTCCACGGATCGCCTTCTGCGGGGAAGCTCATGTGGTACCGGATGGACACCACACCATTGCTAAGCTTGACGACACGGGCCATGACCGGACCGGCTGCAACGCACGGGCCACATGTGGCACTCGTGAATTGCTCGATCAGGGACACGCGGTCGAAGCTGTTCTGAGCCATCAGCGACATGGCTCCGACAGCAAACGTGCACACGCCTACTGCCAACGTGCGAACGAGTGAGCGAGCATTCATAGACTGCTCCTTTCAACTGTAAAATAAATGAGATGGAACGGTGTATTCTGAGGATTGTCCCTAACCACCAAAAATAGCCTGCGAACCGGGTTTTGCAACGTCTTTCGAACCACCGCGACGGAGATATTCCGTATGGGCGGAACCCGGCATTCGGACAAGTGACAGGATGACCGGAAATTAGTTACACAGGAAATGGAACACCCCCTGCGGAATATCCGGAGGGGGTGTGTGGAGAGCGGGTTATTTCTTCTTTCTCGTGCCTTTGCCGTTGCCGTTCACAGGACGCTGGGCTGACTGTCCCGGCAGGGTCCTCCCCTGCGAGGCCGCCACTTCCTGTGCCTCCCGCATCTTGCGCTGCAACCAGGATTCCTTGACGGGCATGGTCTTCAGATCGGCAAGGGTGAGCTTCTTCTTGCTGAACTTCGTGAGGTAGAGCTGCTGGCCGATCCCCATGACGTTGAACATGAAGTAGTAGAGATTCAGGCCGGCGGGCAGGGTCGAGAACATCAGTGTGAGCATGACGGGCATGATGTAGACGAGGCCCTTCTGGCGGGGATCGGTCACGGCCTGCTTCTGCTGGATGAAGAGCGTGGCTCCCATGAGAAGTGCCAGACCCGAGAACTTGTCGATGTTGAAGAGCGGAAGCTTGAAGGGCAGATGCAGGATGACGTCGGGCACCGAAAGGTCCGTGAGCCAGAACGGCAGGAAGGATGCCTGGCGAAGCTCGATGTTGAGATTGAGCACGGCATAGAGTGCATAAAGGAAGGGCATCTGCAGCAGAAGCGGCAGACAGCCACCGGCGGGATTGATGCCGTACTGACTGTAGAGCTTCATCGTTTCCTGCTGCTGCGTCTGCATGTCGTCCTTGTACTTCTCGCGGATCTCGTTCATGAGCGGTGCGAGCAGTTGCATCTTCTGGGCCGACTTCACCTGTGTAATGGAAAGCGGATAGAGAAGGAGCTTCATCAGGATCGAGAAGAGGATGATGGCAACGCCATAGTTGGCGATACCACTGTGGATGAGCTTGAGCATCGGAAGCATGAAGTACTCGCCGATGGGCTTTACGATCCATTTCAGACCGAAATTCATCACACCCGTTAGGTTGTATTCCTTGAGGACGTCGTAGTCCATGGGACCGGCGAAGAGCGTCATCACGTGCGTCTGGCGGCCGCCGCTGTACGGCAGCTTGTACATGAGGCCGTACTGCTCGACGTAGCCGTTCTCGGGTGCGCCGTAGCGGGTACCGCGATAGTAGACCGAACCGTCGAATCCGGCCGGGGGAATCATCGCTACCGCGAAATACTTCGAACGCGTCGCGAGATAGTCGATACGGCCCGATGCCGAGCGCTCTTCCGGTGCGTTGTAGGTCGTGGCATCGAGTTCGTCGATCTCACCGTTATAGGAAGCGATGGCAACGGCGTTGTTCGACTCGTCGACGGTACTTCCCTCCTGATACCTGATTCCCTTGCTCCACTCGAGATTGACGTAGCGGTTCGTGGGAGGAATCACGCCTTCCATGTTGTCGAGGACGATGGAGGTCTTGACGTCGTACTTGTTGCCGCGGAACGTATAGAGACGTTCGATGACGCCACCGTTCACCGTGTGGGCCACGCCCTTGATGGTGATGGCGGCATCGCCGCTGACGCGGACGGAATCGCTCTGTACCTGCCACTCGAAGGGCACGTTGCGGGCCTCGATCTTCTGCCCGTTCGTCGTCCGGAACGTGAATCCGAACTCACGCGCACCGGGCTGGACGAGGTCGACCAGAGCATCGGGTTGTTCGGCCTTGTACCAGGGTTGATACTTCTTCAACTTCCAGCTCCGGATCGTTCCACCGTAACTGCTCAGGCGTATGTGGAGAAGGTCCGTTTCGACGGTGATCATACGTTCCGCCGTTGCATCCGCAGCTACGGAGGTGACGGACGCCGGCTGATTCGTGATGGCCGTGCGGGCCGAATCGAAACGCTCCGTCCTGTGGGCCGTCTGCTGAGGAGTCACGTCGCGCTTGCTGACGGTACTCTGCCAGAATACCCAGCCGCCGACGATAAGGCTGATCAGGACGATACCGATGATGGAATTACGATCCATGAGGAACTATCAACGGGTGGAACAATGATGATGCGTATCGGCATCCGGCACCGGATCGTATCCGCCCGGATGGAACGGATGACACTTCGCGATGCGGCGCATGCCGAGACATAGTCCGCGTATGACGCCGAACCGCTGTACGGCTTGTACGGTATACTCGGAGCAGGTCGGAGAAAAACGACAGGACTTCGGAAACAAGGGAGACACGGCCACTTGATAGAACCGGATCAATGCGGTAACGGCTCGCGTCATGACGGAGGGTGCTGTGATGTCGTCGGAACGTCCATGCATGCGGCAAGTGCCCTTTGCAGCAAGGTGTCGACAATCGGCTGCACGTGGTGCAGCCTGAGGAGCATCGGAGCGGCCGGGGTGGAACGCCATACCGCCACGATCGTCGCGATGCGGCAGTCCCGGCAAGGACCTTCATACCGTGCGACGGAAGCCCGGATGGCTTCCCTCAATAAACGTCGGATACGATTGCGCATCACCGCAGTCCGTGCCTTGCGTCGGCTGACGGTCACACCGAATCCGATATGACCGTCCACCATCGTATCTGCTGGATGATATACCACGCTGAGAACGAGCGGACCCGAAACGAACCGGTTTCCTTTCTCGAACGCCGTGGAGAAGGTCCGATAGCCCTTGAGCGGCCGCAGGACCATGATGCTTCGATCTTAACGTGAAGAGTTGACGGCGATACGGTAACGACCCTTCGCACGACGACGGTTAAGGACCTTGCGGCCGTTCTTCGTCGCCATACGGGCGCGGAATCCGTGCACGTTCAGACGCTTACGCTTGCTCGGTTGATAGGTACGCTTCATTATACACCTGACCTAATGGCATTCACATGTTGGGAAGAACGGCAAATCTACGGAAAAATTCCGTTATACCGCTCTCTCCCATCGGTTTAGTTGATCGGCGTTCCTACGGGGAAGGCCAGTTGCTGTCCGTCGACCGCAATATCGCCGTATTGCTGCTCGAACTTGCCGACGTTCTCCGCGAGTGCGTGGAGCAGCAGCTTGGCATGCTGGGGCGTCATGACGATGCGGGCGTGAACCCTGGCCTTGGGTACACCAGGCAGAACGCGCGTGAAGTCGATGACGAATTCGGCCGGCGAATGGGAGATGATGGCAAGGTTCGAATAGATGCCTTCCGCCTCCTTGTCGCCGAGCTCGATGGTGAGCTGTTGCTGCCCTTGCTGTTCGTTGGGATTGTTTGCCATAGGTGTCGCCTACCCGAAAAACTGTGTTGAAACTGTTGTTCCCTCGTCGGGAATGAGAGGAATCGCTTACTTGAGTCTTGCGCCCTTGTCGGCCGCCGTCTTCATCTTGTCCATCATCTTGTTGCGGGCATAGAGCCCCTCCATGACGCGGTAGTATTCGGCCGACGTCTTGTACTTCTCCTCGAGTGCCTCGAGCTCCATGATGATGGCGGCGACCTTGGACTTGTCCTTGCTCACCTCGTAGATGTTGGCGAGCTGGTCCAGGACGATGAGGTCGTCACGGTACTTGAACGACTTCCGCAGACGCTCGAAGTAGTCGGCCGACGTTCTCAGATCGTCAAGATATGCCGTATTGGGCTTGTACTTCTTGTCCTTGTCGAGCTTGTCGTTCTCGATCTTCTGCTTCGTACCGGCCAGGTTCTTGTAGGCGGCGGCGAGGTTGTACAGAGCCGCTTCGTTACCCGGATCAGTTTCCAGCACCTTCCTGTATTCCGCGATGGCTTCGTCCGTACGGTCGGCACCGGAGAGAATCGAGGCATACTGCAGGCGATAAACGGTATTCTTCGGTTCGCGTTCGACGAGGCCCTTGAGCTGGACCATCGCTTCGTCGGTCTTGCCGAGCTCCTGCAGCAACTGCGTCCGCAGCGGAACGAGTTCAGCATCCGCGGGCTTGAGTTCGATGACCTTCGTACAGTAGTCATAGGCTTCCTGCAGCTTGCCACGTTGATAGGCGATGTAGGCCATGGCCTTGAGAGTGCTTACCGACGTCGTGCGCGACCGCCACTTCTCGGCATCGGTCAGCGTGGATGGAGGATTGTAGGTGAAGCCTTCCAGCGTTCCGTCGACGGCCGTGCCTTCGCGCGTGCTGAACGTGTAGATGTCACGACCACCGATATCGAAACGATCCTTGAAGATCACGCCGTTCTCGATGGTATCGGTCTTCATCGCGGCAGGAGTGCCCAGCTTCTTGAGTAGGTCACCGCGCGACATACCGAGCAGGACGCCCTTCTGCTTCAGGATGTTGAATCCCTGCTCTTCCATCGCCCACCACTTCTCGTACGCCGTCAATGCGCGATTGGTATCACCCTTCGTTTCCTGTACCTGTCCGAGAAGATAGAGGGGCTCGCTGAATTCGGGCTTGAAGACGAGGGCACGCTCGAGATGCGTCGTGGCGGCATCGAGTTCGGAACGGTCCTTGGTTTCGACGTACTTGTTGAAACTGGCGATGGCCCCGTTGTACTCCCCTACCCATGCGTTGTAAAGGGTCAGCGACATGCGCGACTGCTGTTCGGGACGCACGTCGGGGCATGCACGGGCCTTCGCATAGGCGGCCACCATACCGTCCGTATCGTTGAGATTCTGGTTGGCATCGCCCAGCAGCATCCAGGCCTCGCAGTTCGTGGGCTCGGCAGCGACGACCTTTTCCAATGCGGTCCGGGCCTTCTGATAGTCCTTCTGCTTGAATGCATTGCGGGCCGTGGACATTTCCGGCGAGGCGCACTGGAAACCTTGCGTCAATACGGCGACAACGCAGACGAACACGACCAGATGGAGCGGGCGTTTCACTGTGGATTCCTGATCTGTTGATGATGGCGAAGGATAGCAAAGGTACGGAAATGGATTTTTCCCGCACACGAGCCGGTACTACGTTTCCTGCCATCATGAACCAAAATCCCTTCCTGTACGGAACAGGGTCTTGCGGGCCGGAAACGACGATGGCCCCGACCAGCGGAGCCATCGTTCATACGTCGATATCGTACGGATATCAGGGCATCATGAACATCATATCGGGGATGTCGATGTTCGGCTTCACGTCCTTGATCGTGAGCGACTGAGCCGACTGACCCTGCGAGCGCACGTCGATGGACCACGGCACCATGATGCCGCCGATCGGCTTGTGGTTGGAGAAGACGACTTCCACCACCATCTTCTGTCCCTGGTAATCCGTCGTCATTTCCGTCTTGAGCTCGAGGTTGTTGGTGACGTCGATATACGAGTGACGTACATCGCCATCCTTGTCCGTGATCTTCAGCTTGTAGGCCGAGGCACCATCGACGTCGACGGTTCCGACGTACTCGATCTTCGTCCCCTTCTTCTTCCAGTCCACGAACTCACCGTCGAAATCGGCCTGGGCCGACATCATCTTGGCCTGTTCGGCGGGCAGGGCCGTGGCCTTGTCCGATCCCATCATGGGATTCACGGTCCAGCCGTTCGTACCGTCGAAGCCCGTGACGATGCTGGTGCCCATGATGGCCATTTCCATCCGCATCTTGCGTTCGCGCTTCATGTACTGGGTGAACTCGATTTCCTGCCCACCCGCGCTGATGGTTCCGGTGGACTTGAAGCTCTTCAGCGCCTTGATCTTGTCGATCCCGCCGCGAGCCTGGAGATTCTTTTCGATGATCTCGTCGACGGTGATGGCATGAGCGACGGCCGCGCTCGCCATGACCATGAACAATGCAAGTAGTGAGCGATAGACCTTCATGTCGTCTCCAGTGTCCAAAAAACTATGATTGAATGACGTCCGGCTACGCAAATTTGCAGCACAGGTTTCAAACTACCCTTCAGATATGCATAACTCCGCAATTCCCCGTTCTGTTCCCGCCCTGTTCCTGCTGATCCTCCTGTCCATCTGCTTCCTGCCGGACCGTAGTTCGGCCCAGGATGGCTTCACACTGGGAACGGCGATGCCGGATACGTCGCTGTCCGGACAATGGGGCGGCAGCATCACATCCATCAGCCGGCAGTGGTGGCGCCTCATCCTGCACGTGACGGCATATCCCAACGGACCCTGCGAGGCCTACTTCGACAGACCCGACAGGTCCCTGTTCGGCATCCGGTTCCGTAACGCGTCCTGCATGCCGGACAAGCTGCTGTTCTTCGACGAACAGACGAACGTACGCTTCGAAGGCAGCTACGACCCCTTCGACAAGTCCATCAGCGGTACATGGACCGAAAACGGGAACAAGCAGCCGTTGCGTCTGCGCAAGATCGTCACCGTTCAGAAGTTCCAGGAGCCGACCACCGACGTCCCCTACATCACATCCGACGTCAAGGTCATCAACAGGCGGGCGGGTGTCCGTCTCGAGGGAACACTGTGCCAGCCCTCGTTGTCGGGACGCTTTCCCGTCGTACTGTTCATCTCCGACGGAGGTCCGCAGGACCGTAACGGCGAAGTCGGCGGGCATAAGCCCTTCCTCGTCATCGCCGATGCCTTCGCACGTCGCGGGTTCGCCGCACTGCGCGTCGATGATCGTGGTATGGGGCATTCTACAGGAAAGCCGTCGACGATGACCGTCGAGGACGTGGCCGACGATGCCGTGGCTGCCATCGACTATCTGAGGGCGAATCCCAACGTCGATACGAACCGGATCTTTCTCTATGCCCATGGTGAAGGTGGGCTCGCAGCGGTTCTGGCATCCAGGATGAGACCGCAGGTACGCGGCATCTGCGCCGCCGCCACTCCGGCCGTGGCGGGAACCGAACTCCTGACGTCGCAGATCGAGGCGATGGAAACGAAGCGGGGCACGTCGACGAACGTCGTCGACACCTATACCGATCTCATCTCGAAATGGATCCACATCCTCGAGAATACGATCGACGACGACGAAGCCGTCAAGGCCATGGGACAGGTAGCCGATGCCGTCGCCCGGAATACACCCTCGCTGAAGGGTATGCCCGAGTTCTCCGAACTCTACGGTCCAGACCGTAACGACTACCTGCGCGTCGTCATCATGCCCTGGCTGTTATCGTACATGAAGATGGATGCCCCCGGAATCCTGCGGAGCGTAGGGGTTCCCGTGCTGGCACTCTACGCCGAAAAGGACGTCACCGTCCCTGCCGACATCAACTCGGCGGCGATGTCGAACGTGCTGGATGCGGCAGGAGTCCAGGGCACCGTCCTGACGATCGATGGCGTGAACCACCAGTTTCAGTCCTGTACGGAGTGCTCACCCGAAGAATCGGAACGGCTGGCGGAAACGATACGGCCTTCCGTCCTGAGCATCGTGCTCGACTGGGCCGACGGCATCCGCTGAACCGGGACGAAGGAGAGGCCCTTGCCGTCTTCCGAAGGCAGGACGAGAATGCACGACGACGATTCCCGTACGGACTTGTACGCTTCCGTCAGCGACGTGGACGTGCCTTCGGCCATCGGGCGCACCGCCGTAGCCGGCAGGACGACGATGTCCATGTCCTCGTCGATGACGACGACCATCGAATCTCCCTGCTCGTTATAATGAGCGAGAATGTCGCCGGGCGTGATGGCATCCATTTCGACGGGTGCGACGCTGACGCCCAGTTCCTTTGCAGCCGCATAGGAAAGATCGACGACACGTCGACGGATGAACGGACCGCGGTCCGTCACTTCGACGATGACCGTACGACCGTTGGAAGGATTGACGACACGCAGCAATGAACCGAAGGGAAGACTGCGGTGAGCAGCCGTATACGCATGCATATCGAACTTGCGTCCGCTTGCCGTACGACGTCCATGAAACTGGCGACCATACCATGAGGCTAGTCCATCCGTCACGTCCGTCATCGGAAAGGAACGCTCGATGGTAACGGCCGTATCGTCCGGCGTTACCTCGGCCGCTGCGACTCCGGCCGGGAGGTCGTGGGCTTCGACGAGGAAGCTTACCGACATCACGGCAAGAAAGACGATCACGAAAATGATCGCTCGCAGCACCGATTTCATCGAGATAGAATGGGTCATAATTACCTTTCCTCCGTGTGGAGAACGGCCAAATAACCACCTTTCGGCAGGACCGCCAATGAATCTTCCATGAAAATCTGTTCATGAAATCCAGCAGCACCCGCCCCGATATCCCTCAACGGGTAATCTCCACCCCTTTCGTGACCGCGATAATGAAACAGCTTTTGCTCCATACACTTACGTGGTTTTGCGTATGTGGACAATATGTGAGTGCCCAGAGTACGACGACGCCGGAAGAGGGTAGGAAGCCGGCAGCAGAGGACACGATAAACTATTGGAAATTAGGGGGCTTGAGTGCTGTGACCCTGGGCGGATTCATCGTCGGGCACGGTCTTGTGAACAACCTGTGGTGGAAGGGTGAGTTTTCCACATTCCATGTGAACTGGGAGCAGGACTGGACCTATGCACTGGGTGCCGACAAGGTCGGCCACGCCTACTTCCCCTATGCCGTCGGAACGGTGTATGGCGACCTCTTCCGCTGGTGCGGAATGGACTCCACGACGTCGATATGGTATGCAGCCGGGCTCGGCCTCACCTATCAGACCTACGTCGAGATCCGGGACGGCTTCTCGAAAGACTATGGCTTCTCGTGGGGAGACATGGGCGCCGACGTCATCGGTGCGGCCTTCCCTGTCGTCAAACACTATGTCCCGGCCCTGCGTCCACTGGAAATGCAGATCAGCTTCTGGCCGTCACAGGCGTTCAGGGATGGAGCCTACGGTGCGATCATCGACGACTATACCAGCACGACGCACTGGCTCAGCGTGGGCGTCCATGACTATCTGCCGACCGCCTGGCAGCGATGGTATCCCGCCTGGCTGAATCTGGCCGTCGGGCATTCCGTGGAAGGACTGGATGGGAAAGGTGGAGGGCGCCATGTCCTTTATCTGTCATTGGATTGGAATCTTCAACGGATTCCCGGCCTCCCCGCGTGGTTGCAGCAGGTGTTCCGGACGTTGCATCTCTACCACCTGCCGGCAC
>JGI26530J50255_1001820_pt1 | contig 13534 bp, 18 predicted proteins | sample ThiBiot_500_plan_2_FD_50255 | JGI IMG/M metagenome (IMG submission 50255) | reverse complement strand
TTTTCTTTTGAAGTTAATAACAAGTGGAATTAGTTATGTAGCTGGACTGGCATTTGATTGGATCAGTCGAAATATCTACTGGACAGATTATATTCTCGAACATGTTGAAGTTGCCAATATGAATGGTACCTATCGTCGAATCTTATTCCACGAAAATCTAACAAATCCATGGTCGATTGCAGTTGATCCACGTGCTGGCGCACGATTTCTATTTTTTACTGATTGGGGTAGTAATCCGCGTATTGAACGTTCCAATCTCGATGGTCAACAACGAACAGTTCTTGTTCATGATGGTATTCAAATGCCTGTTGGTTTAACATTGGATCATATACGTGAAGAAGTCTATTTTACTGATCATCATTTAAATTTCATCGAAGTTATTTCTTATTCGGGACAAAATCGACGAAAGATTCTTGGCAATTCACATTTCCTTCATGGACCGGGATCGATAGCACTCTTCGAACAGTATCTCTATTGGGTGGATACGAATTCAAATGAAATTCGACGTTTGAACCGTTTTCAACATGGTTTCAAAGCACAACAACACGANCGAGTTTTATCACGAGCAAATGTAAATCAAATTCGAATTTCACATCAAATTTATCAACCATTAGGTGAGCGAACGAAAAATAAAACAACATTCACAATTTCTATTTTCATTCGATTAGAAATCAATCCTTGTCAACAATCACGTTGTTCACAACTGTGTCTTCTATCTCCTGCGTCAGCAAATGGNTATACATGCGCATGTTCGACTGGTTTTATACTTGAACCCGATCAATTTACTTGTTCGAAAGGTTTGTCAATACGAGAAAAATAGTTTACAGTTAACTTTTGTTTTGATTAGATTATAGTCCGTTTATGATTTACATGAGACGAAATAGTATCGGTGGAATCAATGTTCGACATAATCAATCTTATGTCGATGAAAATTCGAATTATGATGATCTATGGGAACGATTAGTTACTATAACTGATGTACATAGTGGTTATGAATTTGCATTTGATGAAGTCAATGAAACGATCTATTGGACGCAAATCAAACGATTTCTACCTGATGGAACACCAGTTGTAAGATTCGATCAAAAATGTGAATCTATAAGAACGATGATTTGCGTTTTGTTTTTTTTTCTCTTTAAAAATATTTCAGTACGAAATTCGTCGAATTAATTTCGATGGAACAAANGAAACAGTTTTCTATGGTGACGACGAAATTCTCGTTGGAATGGAAGCAGGNACNATGCAAGTCGATGCTGTCGGCCGGTAGAAGTCAAATCATTGAATTCAATATTTGTAAATTATTATTTCTATATAATTTAGTAATTTATTTATAACAAATATTCGTCACAGTCGAATCGATTCGATTTCATTGAATGGTTTATATCATACGATAGTTTATAGTGCACAGGAGAATGCAACGGGCATTAGTCGTCCGATTGCATTGGATCTTGATACAACACATGGGTAAATTCGAGAGAANAATTTGAGAAAAACTAAGAGAATTTTGATAATCATTGATATAGTTTCGTCTATTGGATTGATCTTGGTGGTGGTCAAGTTCCATTGAAAATCGGTCGTGTTCGATTCGATGGTCAACANGCTGAGAATATTATTACAGAAAATCTTCTACAACCGAACTATATCGTTTATAATCTCGATCTACATTGTGTATTCTGGAGTGATATTGGAATACAAAAAGTAAATCGAGTTTTTTTTTTGATCGGGAGGAAAACTTTTATTGTTTTAATTTTGTGAAATTAAAAATTTAGATTTCCTATCATTGTATGGACTCAGGTGATACGAAAGTTCTTGATGTTGAAGTCAATCATCCACGTGGTTTCGATTTTCTCACACATTTACGTCCACCATCAGCAACAAATGTCGTCAATCAATATGACGATGTAACATCGATACATTACTCATTGTTTTTTGTCGATAAAGATCTCGAAGGTGTTTATAAGAAATGGTTTGATCACAGTTTAAATCCAGCATCAGATGTCATACCTGTTCGAACAAATCAACAAGAACCATTACAAATTCGTGCCTATCCTCGATATGAAGGTTCGTTTTGTATNAACAATTGCGACTTTTATTTTGTTTTTTATTTCCATAGCTTGGAATGCGTATTGTTATTTTGGTTCGTATTGTGAACAGATTTGTTTTCAAATCGATTCATTTAATGTCAACGTACCGAAATGTGACTGTGCTATTGGTTATAAATTAAATTCCGATGGTCGAACATGTTCACCTAAGAGTCAACAATATATAATCTATAGTACACATTCGTTATTACGAGCATTTGATCATCGTTCGAATGAATCAGCACGTGAAGATGTGATGCCAATTATACCGGGTTCAGATATTGAAATGCCTGCTGTTCGATATTCAACGAAGGAAGTCTATTGGATCAATGGAAATTATTTAATACGACGAGCTGTCTGGACAAATGATCGAATTTGGAATGTAACGACCTATCTACGTGCGAATGTAGCTGCACAAAGAAATTATATTGCCGGTCTTGCGCTGGATTGGATAGCAGGAAATCTATATTTTTCATATATATCCAATGAATATGGACATTTAGAAGTCAATCGACTTGGAACTGATCATCGATTGATTTTACGTAAAGGTAAAAATGAAACCATATTCGCACTAGCTGTTAATCCAAAACGAAGGTAAAAGCAAAACCGAGTATTTTCTGATTGAATACGACAAATTCTATAGATATCTCTATTGGTGTGATCGAGGAGCTCGTGCTCGTATAAGTCGTTCGTTATTAAATGGTGAAAATGTAACGTTTCTTGTTACAACGCAAATCATACGTCCTGAATCGATTACAATCGATCCTGCTACGGATGATGTCTATTGGTCCGATTCGAAACGTGATATGATTCAAGCTATTGCTTGGGACGGAAGCAATCGTCGAATAATTTCAAAAAATATCCCCAATGCAGTTAGTCTCGTGATTGCAAACAATGACTTGTTCATTATGGATCGAGCATTTTCTTCTGTAGGAAGATTTTCTTTTAAAATCTTTATATTTCATTCATTTATTTTCAAAGATTATGCGTATAAATAAAACTGCTGATAGCAATACTCAACGATTAGATACGGTCCTACCGTTGAAAACATATGAAGTAGGTGGAATGGCTCTCTTCGATGAACAACCGATCTATCAATCGCCTTGTCAAACATCGACAGTTCAACAACGTTTTTGTGANGACATGTGTTTTGCTTTGCCGGATAATAGCGTACCGCAATGTGCTTGTGCNTATGGAACATTGAATTTAGATCGACGAACTTGTAGTCGTATGTGAACGAAAAGTTTTTTTAAACTAAAATTGTTCTTCTTTTTTTGTTTTTCAAGCACCGAAGGAATATCTTCTTGTGGCTATGGAAAAAGAAATTCGTTCAATGTCAATGGAACCACATGGCTTTTCGACCAGTGCACCATGGCGNTCAATAACAAATCTAACTCTAGCTGTTGGCGTTGATTTTGATTTTCGTGACAAGAAAATATTCTATACGTATGTCGGCATATTCTCTCTCTACGACATCGACTATTTTGCTTTTTGTTTCTTATATTGCAGTGATATGGGAGTACAAGATATATTTTCATTTGATATGGATGATCCAAATCCTCATGCTCGACAATTAGTTCAATCGAATGTGACTGGTACACACAAGCAAACAAACATTCTCTTCGTCTTTAAAGTGTAATTTTGTTTTTGTTGTCGTAGGACGATCACAACCAGTTGGAATATCGTACGATTGGGTATCCGATCGTTTATATTGGACTGATGAAACTTACGGACGAATAATATCATCGAAAAATGATGGTTCAGAACGATTGGTAATTGCAGCTAGTTCACGACCACGAGCTATCGTTGTTCATCCGTGCAAAGGGTTCGAAAGAGAATTTCTTATCAAACAAATAAATTATTTCTATTTGTCAAATGCAGATACTTGTTCTGGTCGGATGTCGGTGCTAATCCATCGATTCGACGTTCGACATTAACCGGACGACAGATAACTTACGTTATAACAACGAACGTCCGATGGCCAAATGGATTAACAATTGATTTCGATGACGATCGAATCTATTGGGCTGATGCTTATTTGTAGTTTATTGAAAAGATTTGATTTTTTTCATGCATAAATCTGTTCTAGTGATCGTATTGAACGTGCAGCTTTAGATGGCACTAGCCGAGAAGTGATTACAACTGCTATGCATCCATTTGCTCTAACTGTTCACGGACATTACATATACTGGACCGATTGGACGCTTCGTAAAGAGTTTTTGTTTGATATTGATTTGAAAAATAATACAGCGAATGAATTGTTTAGGTGGTATTTATCGTGCAGAAAAATATACCGGTGCGAATATGATTGAAATGCAAAACAATTTTCCCTATCGTCCAATGGATATTCATGTTGTATCCGATCAACGGCAGAAATGTTCATTTTCACCATGTAATATAAGCAATGGTGGTTGCAGTCATATATGTAAGACAGCACCGGATAATCAAGTCGAATGTGCTTGTCCGACTGGACAACAATTGAAAATAGCAAATGATCGACGAATGTGTGTTCGTACGTAACATTCGAATGAAGTTCTTGTTTGTTTTTTTTTTAAAATTATACTCGATCTTGATTGTAGCACTTTCGTCNTCATGTGCATCGGTCAATTTTACCTGTCGAAATGGTCAATGTATAACTCGAAGAAAAGTTTGCGATGGTCAAGCTGATTGTTCGGATAATTCCGATGAAGATACAAGATTTTGCTGTAGAATTCTTGAAGAAAATATTTGCATAAGAATTGTTCTTTTTTATTTTTCTAGCGAAATATACATGTCAACCGACAGAATATCGATGTTTAAGCGGAGGATGTATTCCGTATGTTGAACGATGCGATAGAAAAATTGGTAAGATTATTTAATCAAATGAAAATCGAAATTATCTTGAGTTTATCTTTTCAACAACAATAACAACAAAATAAAGATTGCAACGATGGTAGTGATGAAAATAATCCATTTCAAGCTTGTGTCTATCCTCAATGTCCCGAAGGACAATTTACTTGTCAAAATTTTCGATGCATCGATAATTTCAAACGTTGTAATGGTATGTTGATTCGAAGAGAAAATCTAATTGAACTAAACAATAATGTGAATAAATAGGATATGATGATTGTAATGATGGTAATGCAACGGATGAAATCGGTTGTCCAGCACGTGTTTGCAATCGAACGAATAGTATGAAATGTCCGAATAATAATATTTGTATTCAACGAAGTTATCTCTGCGGTATGTAACTTGATCGATTGATTCTGTTTGAACATACGTTTGAAATAGATGGTGATAATGATTGTGGAGATAATAGTGATGAAAGTCCAATGTTTTGTCAAAGTATTCAATGCAATACCAGTAAGATTAAGAGAGTTCGAAAGAAAAANAAAACAATGGATCGATTGGTTNATTTAGCTGAATTTCGATGTGGTAATGGCCGTTGTGTGCCGTATTCGTGGGTTTGTGATGGTCGTCGAGATTGTTTGGATGGCATCGATGAATCAGCTGATTGTCGTCTGGCAAATCGAACTTGTCCAACTGGACTTTGGAAATGTGATAATGGAAGGTGTATTAGTCCAGAGCAACGATGTAATGGTATTGATGATTGCCGGTAGGGAGACAAANAACAAGAAATAAANGATTCAATTTGATTGATATTTAGTGATGGAAGCGATGAAGATGAAAGACATAATTGTGGTATGTAAAGAATCTCGAAGAAAAANGATTGATGATCGATTGAATTTTAGCGGAAATGCCTTGCAGTTCAACACAATTTCGTTGTCCATCGGGTTTGGCACGTAATCAACGATTACGATGTTTGGATCGATCAGCAGTTTGTAATGGAGTTGCTAATTGTTTTCGCGGAGAAGATGAAGCAAATTGTACACGAAGAAACTGTTCATCATATCAGTAAGTTTGCTAATTCATTCATAAATATATTCTTAATTTATTGCATCACACAGATTTCAATGTNCAAATGGTCTCTGTGTACCACGTTCATATGTTTGCGGTAAATTTTGTATTTTCATTCGATTGAATTCATTTCATCATCTTCTTCTTCTGTGTTTAGATCATGATAATGATTGCGGTTTGTTCGAAAGATTTTTTTTTTCGATAAAGAAAATTCGTTTTTTTGTAATTGTTTAGGTGATGGATCGGATGAACCTGCTTCTTGTGGTAAGTAATCAATTGAATTAATGACGATTTTTTTCTTCAATTGTTTTTTTTTTCAGCTTCACGATATCGAAATTGTACAAATACTGAATATCGTTGTGAAAACGGTCGTTGTGTGCCGAAATCGTCTACTTGCAATGGATAGTAAGTGATTCATCCGAATAAAAGTCCATTTCTAATTATGATTTGCATTGAAGCAATGATTGCCATGATAATTCCGATGAAAAACCGTCGTTATGTCAACAAGAGCAATGTCCATCGGGACAATTTCAATGTCGAAATAAACAATGCATACCCTATGAAGTTGTTTGTAATGGNGTTCGAAATTGTACNGACGGCAGTGATGAACCAGGCAGCTGTGGTATGAAAATAAGATCATTATTAGTTTCTATNTAGAAATTGTGTCGTTTTTTGCTTCACAGGTGTAAATGAATGNGCTTCNCCAATACTCAGTGGTTGCGAACATGGTTGTGTGAATACNNTGACATCGTTTCGATGTACTTGTCGGTCAGGATATAAATTAGCACGAAATCAAAAGAATTGTTGGGGTAAGCGATAAGAATTAGTTCGTTTTTATTGAAATTAATTAAAAACTCGGAGCAAGAACAAGATCAGTTAGCAAAAAATGACCAGTACAATAGAACTTAAGCTCGCTGATCTCTGTCCAATTGAGATCGATATTTTTACTAGCAGGACCTTTGAACATGAACGATTGATTGCTATGTTGTGTTGACTTTCGATAGCCTATGAGTTCGAAACGAACGTCCCATTGACCAGGAAGGACGATGTTTAATGAAGTTATATTGAATGGTTTGTTCAAATGACTAATACTAATTGCTCCTTGGCCAGAACATGAAGCAACTGAGTCACTGTGATTATCTGTAAACGAAATTTGACACATATAAATTTGATTTTGAAATGANTTGGAAGTAAATTGAAAATTTGTCCAGTCCATATTTTTGTATCCTGGAGGAATTTCGATGTAACCAGANGGAGGAGTGATATCAGAAAATGTAATATGACTTGGAACTAGAAGGCAGAACAAAAACAAACATTCATGATTACGATTGAATTGTGTACTTACAAAGAAATTCTTGAATTCTATAGATTTGTTTGATATATCGACAATTTTCATCACGAAGTTTTTGTAATTCTTGTTGATATTCTTGTAGTTGTTTTTCAAATTTGTCTTTATTCTCAATTGATTCTTGTCGAAGTTGTTGAATTTGTTGTTTTAAATCCTGAATTTCTGTTGAGCAGGATGTATTGTCTTCGTGTAGAGATCCAAATGAAGATGTAGTCACAATCGGTGTGCATTGCGTTACATGTTCAGTAAAATCTTTTTGAATAATATCCGATCGACATTTTGGACATTGTTGTTTCTGATATTCACAATGTGTTTCATGTTTTTCTAATGCTTCATACGGAATAATCTATGAATCCGTTTAAGAACAAGAAAAGTGAATTTTTGCGCGTGTGTGTGCAAATAATTTACCTGATTACATCCATTCGATCGATGGATACAAAAGAATTGTGCTTTTGCAAGTTGTTTGATAACAAATCGTGGGCAAGCTCGTTCCTTATAACCATCACATTTCATCGGACATACATTTGGATTTTTTTCAATCCATCGACTGATACATGTCGAACAGAAAGGTGTTTCNCATGATTGACAAGCAACTGGCTTCCACAGAACATTACTACATATCGTACATTGAATATCTTCAATATCGATTTCCGATGGATTTTGTATTCGATCGGTACCTACATCGTGATCATAATATGAAGCCATAGTGTTNAGAAATGTTTCTTTGTTGTGANAGATATANAAATGTCTCGTTTTTGTTTTTTTTTCTTTTAATTCATGATAAGAATGAAAAATAATTTGTCATAACATTTAGATATCAACGAATGTATTGAAACACCAAGTGTTTGTCAACAATTATGTGAAAATACGCCAGGTATAAGATAAGACTTTCTTTTTTTTGAAATAAAACAAGTTCCAATTTGAATTTAGGTTCATATATATGTAAATGTGCTTCGGGATATGAAAAGGCTCGTGATGGTCGTAGTTGTCAGCGAATAAATCGTATGTTCACAAAATGTCAATAATCCTATTTCATTGATTGAGTTTTAGGAACAATTACTCCCTATGTTTTCTACACGAATAAATATTATATTCGTGCTATTGATCTCCATGGACAAACAGAATTAACAGTTGCACGTGGTTTTCTCGATCTAGCTAGTATTACATATGATTGGAAAGATCGAAAGTTATTCGTTGTTGATCCGATNGCATCTAAAATCTATCGAATGAATCTAAATGGTTCTCAATCGACGACAATCGCTGAGAATACACGTGCTCGTTCATTAACTGTCGATTGGATCGGCAGAAAATTNTATTATCTAACCAGCGCACCTGAACTTCGTGTTAGTGAATTGGACGGTCGTTTTGATATTGTTCTACTTGATTCGAAATATTTATCTCAACCAAATTATGTTGTTGTTGATCCATTGGTTGGCTATTTGTTTTATACTGATTGGGGACAACCACATGTCGGAAGAATTAATCTCGATGGAACGAATTTCNTGAAAATTATCGGAACAGATACCGCCGGACCGATTGGATTGACAATTGATCTTNTTACGAAGAGACTATTTTGGATTGATCGACGATTACAACGACTCGAGTACGAAAATGNTCATAGATTTTTGTTTGAATCAAATAAAACTGTTGATTTTATTTTCTAGATTTAGTAATTACGATGGTGGAGAACGTAAAATAGCATTTTTTGGTCATGATTACGTTCCTTATTCGCTTAGTATTGCATTTATGGATGGTTACGTGATTTGGTCTGATTATGCTAATCATTCATTGTATCGAGCTGATGCATTAAATGGTACAAACAAACAAATTCTTGTTCCAAATACTATCAATGAAGTTGTTTCTTTAATTATTGTTCATCCATCATTACAACCCGAAGGTAGAAATCAATTGAAAGACATGCATACTATTTTTTTTCTTTTTNGCTCATATTCAGGTCCTAATCCATGTGCAATCAATAATGGTGGTTGTTCACATTTATGTTTACTGTCAACGAATCAATCGTATACATGTGTTTGTCCTGAACATTTTTCGTTTGCACTCGGTGGAAATAACCGAACGTGCGTGAGTAATTGTAGTTGTAATCAACATCGATGTGGTCCACCGAATGAACGATGCATTCCGTGGTCACTTAAATGTAATGGAGGTAAGTTATCGAACTGTTNCCATTTGCAATATGTAACTTCTCGTTTTTTGTAAAGTCAATGAGTGTGAAGATGGTTCAGATGAACCAACAACTTGTCCACAACGACGATGTCCTGCACAACAATTTCAATGTCGAAATCAAAACTGTACACAGATNTCATATGTTTGTGATGGTAAAAATCGAGAAATGCGATCTATTCAATTTGCAGTCTTACATATANTTATATATTCGTGTTTTTTTTTCTATTTTCTAGGCGATAATGATTGTGGAGATAATTCTGGTAGGAAAATAAACTTTCAAATTGAATGTTTATTCCATGTTTTGAATATTCTAGATGAAGAAAATTGTCAATGTCGATGCATGCCTGGAACATTCCGATGTAATTCTGGTCAATGTTTGCCAATGGTAACCTTTTTAACTATTTTCTTTTATCTGAAATCAACTTATTGAATTTGTAATTCGAACTTTTGCAGAGATTTCGTTGTGATGGTTCTCGACAATGTCCGGATGGTAGTGATGAACTCAATTGTGGTAATCGTACTTGTGCACATCATCAATTTACCTGTGCAAATGGTCGATGTATACCAGCAACGTATGAATGTGATATTGATAATGATTGCGGTGATAATAGTGATGAAAATCCATATTTCTGTCGTATGTCATCGATTGAATTGATTTGATTTTGTTTGAAAATGTGTTTTTTTCCGTTTGAAGGTAATCGACCTTGTCGAGCTGATCAAGTTCGTTGTCCTAATTCGTATAAATGCATACCGAATGCTGCACGTTGTAATGGAGTCAATGATTGCGGAGATAATAGCGATGAAAATCCTGGTCAATGTCCAGCTTGTAATGAAGCCAGTCAATTCCGTTGTAATAATGGACAATGCATTCCTCGAAGTCTTCGATGGTAAGACTACTGAAAAGAAAACAATAACTTGTATGTCTTGTTTTTAAGTAATCATGTGAATAATTGTCGTGATGGTTCCGATGAAGATCCACTTACGTGTGGTATGAAAATGGGATTTTATTTAGGATTTTGTTTGTTTTCTATCGTTCGTTTTTAGTCTATCGAGAATGTAGTGAAGATGAATATCGTTGTCATAATGGTCGATGTATACCACAACGATGGTTTGAAATTCCGAGTTGTTTGTTTTTTCGGTTGAAAACTGTAGTTTTATGATTTATTAGGGTTTGTGATCATGATCGTGATTGTGGTTCAGGTGATACGTCCGATGAAGACTATTGCAGTAAATATATTGATTTTTGTTCATAATCTAATAAACTTTATTGTTCTCTTTAGCGTCACATACATGTCCAGAAGGTAAATTTCAATGTGCATCAGGTCATTGTGTAAATAATGCAAGTCGTTGCAATGGTCATCCGCAATGTCATGATGCATCCGATGAAATCGGTTGTCCACCTCGGTATCCCGATGGACGATATTGTCCAGCAGATCGNTTTCAATGTAATAATACTCTTTGTATTAATCCAAATTGGCTTTGTGATGGAGGTAGATGAATTTCTAAAATCGATTCGATTCTATTTTTGTTCGATTGTTTTTCTTTAGATAATGATTGTCGAGATAATAGGTAAGAAAACAAAACATCTAAATCGATTGAAAACTCATTTTTTGTTAGTGATGAAACCATGGAAGTTTGTCGATCAATTCCTTGTAATGCGACCAATCGTTTTCGGTAGAAATCTTGTATTTTCTATATATAGANAAACAAAATTTGATATTTCCATATTTAGTTGTAATAACGGTCGATGTATTTATCGTTCACGTGTCTGCGATCATATTAATCATTGTGGTGATGAGAGTGATGAGGATCTTCATGGTGTTTGTCAATTACCAAATCGAGCAGTTACATGTCCAGAATTCCGTTGTGTTCATACGAATCGTTGTATTCGATATTCGGATCTATGCGATGAATGTAAGACGAATCAGTTTCATTTTATTTTAGTTTTCTGATAAAAATAAATTTAGATGATGATTGTGGTGATGAATCTGATGAATTAACATGTCATCATAATACAACGATAACATGTGCGAATCAAACGAATCATTGTGATCAAGGTTGTCATGATCTACCAAATGGCAAGGGCATTGTTTGTACATGTAATTCCGGTTATAAATTCAATAAAGAAACATCAAAATGCGAGGATATCGATGAATGTTTAAATTCAACATTAAATTTCTGTTCNCAAATTTGTATCAATACTCGAGGTAGTTTTAAATGTGAATGTGCCGCTGGTTACACGCCAAGTTCAACGAATCGAACCGATTGTCATCCAGTTGATGCCAATATTGACATTTTAATATCTGAACCGTATGAAATTCGTCGTCTTCGTCGTAATTCTCNTACACAAGCATCTCATTATGGCGTACTCATTGAAGATCAACACGATGCTAGTTTTATGTCAATTGATAGCACAAATCGAATGGTCTATTGGATCGACGAAGCAATATATAGTATTAATCGTGCACATCTTGTGCCAAGTACATTTTCAACAACTTATCCACAAGAACTTCTTCTCGAAGATTTAAATCATGCAATTCTACCGAATAGTATAGCGATCGATTGGATTGGTCAAAATCTTTATATTGGCGATACTGAACATGATTGTATATGGGTTATGAAAAATGACGGGCGTTATGCAACGAAAATCATAACTAATATTGATTCACCATGGGTTGTTGCCGTTAATCCCATACTTGGTTTGATNTATTTTGTTAATTATGAATATGAAACAATTAATAATCGAACAGAACNNGTTGTAACAATTGAATCAGCATCGATGAATGGAGAAAATCATCAAATATTAGTCGATACAGATTTAATCTATCCAACGGATTTAGTTATTGATTTCTATCAAANTTATCGGGTCTATTGGGTCGATGAAAAGAAAGAATCAATTGAATCGATGAATTTCGATGGAACAGATCGATTAGTTTTTGCACATGTTGGCATACATACGCCGCATTCACTTGATATTATTGGTAGTCATTTATATTGGATTAATCGAGAGAATCAAACACTTTTTATGATTGATAAATTCGGTCGAGGTGTATCAACACTTGTTCTCGATCAATTAGAATCACCATTATTCGTAAGAATATTTCATCCATTGAAACAAATAACAACAGGTTTGGAGAAACAAAAAAAGTCTTCAATTCCATTGAATTCATATTTTTAGCTGAAAATCCATGTGCAATATCAAATTGTTCACATTTATGCCTTCTCAAACCTGAAAATGAATATCAATGTGCATGTCCATGGGACACTGCACTTCAAGATGATGGACATACGTGTGATGCTCGTATGTATTTCAAATTTTAATAATAAATTCTTTATTTCCTGTTCTCTTTTTTTTCAAGCTCTTATACCTCCTCGAGAAAATGTTTTACAATGTCATTGTTTACATGGTAAATGTGTTTTTCATGTTGATGAACAAACAGGTCGACAATCAGCTGCTTGCGAATGTCTATCAGGATATAAAGGTGAAAACTGTGATCAACGAAAATGGAGTTTTCCACCAGTTAAACATCTTATTCGCTATATAATCATAGCCGTAGCCGGTTTATTATTAGCCGTTCTATTAGCATTAGGTCTATTTCAAATTAAACGTAAAGGAGGGTTCGTTAAATTTAAATTTGTGTTATTTTTTTGAAAGGAATTTCGTTCGATTTAGTTTTCAATCATTTTCAAATGTTCGTTTACCACGAGTTATTGGAACACCATTGAATAATCTAACGAATTTTATCACACGTTCAACGAACAATATCAATACAGTTCGATTTCGAAATGCTCAGTCAACATCAACCAGCAACGTACCAACTATGGTAACACACTATGGTCTTATTCGAAGTTTTTTCTTAATTGAGTTTTTATCGTTTAGGAATCATCGGTATTTGCTAATCCAATGTTTAATGCAACAGTATCTAGTCAAAGTTCCGATGAACCAGCTAAATTAGATGTTGAAGTACAACCTCCACCCTCAAAACCCATTCGTAAAGGTTGAAATCATTAACTATTCAACTAA
>JGI26530J50255_1001790_pt1 | contig 13712 bp, 13 predicted proteins | sample ThiBiot_500_plan_2_FD_50255 | JGI IMG/M metagenome (IMG submission 50255) | reverse complement strand
TCCAGCTTGCCAAACGTTGCGCCATTTTCCAGGACTCCTCAACCAAAGCGTCATGGTCGGTGAATCCGGTAAATTTGGCAAGTTATTTGTGGATAAACTCTAAGTGTAAAAATTCTATGAAAGCTTCTGGCAGTAATGGTATATCGTGACGCGCTCTTTAATGAATCGCCCAATAACTGGGGTTACTATTTCTCCACACTTTAAAGTTACAGAATGTCAAAAATAAATCAAATCCAGACCGCCCTCAGAGAATTGGATGGGGGAGCGTTTCAAAAGCTGGCCGACGCTTATCTTAAAAAAAGAGGTTATGACTATCTCGTTCCGTTGGGTTCTGTTATTGGGGCAAATAAAGTAAAGACGGGTACTCCAGATACATTGGCGATACTTTCCAATGGAAAGTATGTTTTTGCAGAATACACAACACAACAAACTGGGTTTTTTGCAAAGTTAAAGGATGACCTCAATAAATGCTTCGATGAGGAAAAAACCGGTATTCCCGTGGCGAAGATTCAGGAAATAGTTTTTTGCCACACCTCTAATCTCTCGACTAATGAACTTAACCGCTTACGAGAGATATGCGAAACACACGGGGTCAACTTAAATATTTTTGATATCGGTTCAATCTCATATGACCTATCGGAAAATTACCGCGGACTTGCTAGAGATTATCTGGGAGTTCAGGTTGATACAGGCCAAATCATTCCACCAGATGAATTTGTAACTTTGTACGGTAAGAATAAACTCACTACAAGACTCAACACCGCTTTCCATTTTCGGGAGGAGGAGCTTCAGAAAATTGGAGCAGCTCTTGATAATCACGACTTGGTGATCATTCTAGGTAAGGCGGGGGTAGGAAAAACTAGACTCGCGCTAGAATGTTGCGCCCGGTTTGGCGAGCTTCATTCAGAATATAAAACTCTTTGTATATTTAATCGTGGGCCAGATATTTTTGAGGATTTGCGCATCCATTTTGCAGAGCCTGGAGCCTTCCTTATTTTGGTAGATGATGCCAACCGCTTAAGTAATTTTAGATATTTTATCCAATTACTTCAAGATCAACGACAAGATCAACAAATTAAGATAATTGTTACCGTCCGTGACTATGCGGTTGAAAAAATTCGTGAAGTTTCCCAAACCTATGGAGAGATACGAGAAATAAATATTCCGGTGCTTACAGAAGAGCAAATCAGAGAGATGGTCGAAAAGGAGTACGGCATTTGCAACCACTTTTACCTTGATCGGATTGCCAACATTGCGAAAGGCAATCCCCGCCTTGCAATTATGGTAGCAGAGGTGGCAAAGGAGAAAGATACACTGGATAGCATTAATGACGTTTCGAGTCTCTATGACAACTATTTTGTGTCAATACGACAAGACCTAAGCGAGCTCGGCAACGCCAATCTACTAAGGGCGGCTGGGATAATCGCTTTCTTCAGAGTTATAGATCGAACCAATGAGAAGACCATGAGTGCCATTGAGGAGGCGTTTGGCATAACTTCCGATATTATGTGGGAGTCCGTCGATCAACTTCATAACATGGAAATCGTTGATGTTTACGAGGACGAAGTAACTAGAGCTTCCGATCAGGTTCTTGCTACTTACCTTTTTTATCTTGCTTTCTTCAAGGAGTCTGTACTTAAATTTGGCAAACTGTTAGATGCATTTTTTCCTGACCATCGTCAGAGATTGATAGATGCCCTCAATCCCGTCATGCAGGCGTTTGATCGCGATGCATTGGCGAATATAATTCGCCCGCATGTAGATCGATTTTGGGAAAAGCAAATCCTCGCAGAAAATAGAGAATGTCTTCTTCACCTTATCGATGTCTTTTGGTTTCTGAAACAAACCGACACACTTGTTTATCTTCAGGAACAAATTGCAACCATGCCAATGGTGCAGGCGGACTTGGCAAGCCTCGATTTTGATTCTAAATCAGAAGTACCAAACCCTTCAATTCTGAGTGTTCTGCGTTCATTCCAACATACCGACGAGCATTCTTTCAGAATGGCGCTAAACCTCATCTGCGATTATTTAGAAAAGCGTCCAGTAGAACTTTCAGAAATTCTCAATCTTTTTGTTGAATACTTCAGTTTTCGTCACACGTCTTATATACATGGATACTATGTCCAGCAAGCTGTAGTGGATGTACTCTGGGAGCGAGCTCAACAAGGTACGAACTGGTTTTTCTCCAGAGTTTTTATTGCGGTAACGAAAAAATACCTCGGCATCAAATTTGACTGTTCGGAGAATAAAGGAAACCATGCTATTAGCATTATTAACTTTGAGGTTTTACCTGGCGTCGAGTTGACCAAGCTACGCAAATCAATGTGGGACGGTCTCGCATATTTGTACAAATTGAAGAATTTGGAAAACGAAGTGCTTAACGTGTTACGCCATTACAGTTTATCGGGTTATAAGACATCAAATAGAGAGATTGTCGCCCAGGATGCAGTAGATATTGTGCCATTCCTGGAACGAGAACTATCACCGTTAAACTTCAAACATAGCCTTGTGGTGCAAACTTATTTAGACAAGTTGAAGTCTTGTAATGTGCCGTTTAATAGCGCGTTAAAAAAACAATTCGAGAGTGAGACTTATCGTGCCTATGAACTACTAACCTCCGATTGGTCGGATATTCACACCCTAAAGCTCGATCACAATGCACATGCCGCCTACAGAAAAAATGTGATTGAGCAACATACTTTTCATTATAACTTGAAAGATTACACACAATTCTTATCTCAATGCGCTGAGATCAAGGCCTCGATAGTTAAATCACATAAGGAGTATCAGTTTCAAATAAATATTGTTCTGGCATTAACCATTTTAGCGGAACGGGATACTAAACTTTACTCTGAAGTTCTGAAATACTATCTTGAGCAAAATGATCCACTTTGTCTCAATCGTAACTGTCATCCTTTGGTCAAAAATTTGATAGAACGTTGCGGAACGCAAAAAGCCTACTCCATCATAAATGGGGCCATCTATCCAACTCAACGAGCGTGGTTATTCAGCTTTTATTGTTTCTTGCCTCAAGCTGAGATTTCTCAGGAACGACTCAATCAACTCCTTAATTTATACCAAGTGAGCGAGTTGGGTGAGCTTCCATCTGACTGGGACTACCTTCTGAATTACCGCTCAATCGAGCCGGAGATAATTTCTAAGATAACTGAGCTTCTGGTTACCAGAGCGGAATCTGAAGCTTCGTATGCTCGCTCGCTATCCAACCTCTTTAATCCGCTTACAAAAGTTAACGAAGAAATTATGGATCACTTTTCTGAAAAAACAGAACTGCTAAAACGAGCGTATCTTATGGAATTAAACTCGACAGCCTATGGAGACCATGACGGAAGAAATTTTAATCGTATTCTAGATATGGATAGCGGTTTCATTGTGGAATACATTGACTGGATGTATGGAAAAACAAAGTGGGTAAGCAAGCACGATGACTATCGTGATTATTCATTTATTTGGGAGCGTGACGATTACCATGAAATTATGCTCAAGGTTGCAGAGCGAATATTCGAATATGAAAAGGAAACATCTTTTTATTCGTATTTTCAGGTCTTCTTTGGATTGAATCGGAGCGATCAAGAATTACAAAACGTTAATCCGCGTCAGGTAAATTTATTAATGGCGCTAATTGAGAGTAGGCCTAATGATAGGGATTTCATGCGATTTGTGTTGTTTAGCTTGATTTCCAACTTCTCCATAGAGAATAGAGTCCAATTTGTTTCAAAATTTGTCGAGCTCAACGGAAGCTTCGATGATTTCAAGCAGTTGCCACTAGAACCAGATTGTAGTTTTTGGTCGGGAAGTGCTGTGCCCATGCTTCAGAGGCGTATCGAATACCTTAAAAGCTTAATTCCAGTTTTTAATACCGTTTCATTGCTCAAACACAAGCAGTATGTTGAGTGTCGCATCAAGGGCATCAGGGCCGAAATTAGGCGAGAGGAGAAAGAGGATTTCGTGGGGGATTAATTTTAGCTACGAGCGATGAGTTGATTTTATAACGGTACCTCCACTCGTGGGTTTATTATTCAGGATTTATGAAACCAACATATCCTCGGATGTCTTTTAGATGAGTTCAAATTTCGATACTGCGACGGTAACTTTGACGGTAACTATAGTTACTGTCGTCAGACCGAGTCAATAAGCATACGCTTTACGCGGCATTATTCGATTGACGCCGCCCCAACGAAACGCTAAGCTTCTGATAATTTAGGGCTTAGCATTTTTTCTTGCCTTAGATCTGGCTTGGAACTCCAACCAAGCACTCCGACAGATCGAAAAATGGCAATCAAATTACCCTCCCACTTACACAGAAGCCGTTTCGGTATCTTACATTTCCGAATTACCATCCCTCTGACCTTCAATCCCAGTTTTCTACCAAAGAAATACACCGTAGTCTTCAAACCGACAGCGTGCGGGATGCGTCATAGAAAACACTTTCCTTGAAGCCCATCGTTAGACCATTTATAGAATTCTTGCCTAAAAACTTATACTTCGCCTAATGCTGGTCCCCCGAGATATTTCTCTCTCCTTAATATCTTCAAAGCTTATACTTTATCCCTCGGCTAAAAGCAGAGTTTCGCTTGTTCTATAAATCATTGTTTTGCAAAAGTTATTTACTGTTGAAAATGCCTCTTGTAAAACTGGATTAAGACCAGTTTGAAACTGCCAAAAATTAATGGGCAGAGTTGTATAAACGGGGATGGGAAATATGGGCCATTTGTATCAGCTATACAGCAAGTTTTTCCGGTCAAATGGCGACTATTTCCCAATTGATGGGCCGCGGGATAAACATGGATATGCGGTTAAATTTATTCACGAAGAACCGCAGGGTTATCTGTATCTGATTCGCGGAGCAGGTAAAAAGAAAAGGAGACAATATGATTGATGGATTGAAAGGTTGGCAAGAAGCAATCAGGGAGTTTAACTCGACAAAAATCACGGAAGATAAACCCAAACCTAAGCCGCGTATGGTCGTTTGTGCCGCAATTCTAGTTAAAGGATCAATTCACATTGGTCCTCGACATTTCGACCAAACTATGATCCGGCATATGGTTTCACTGGGTGAAATTCCAGAACAAGGCTTCATCGACCAGTGGGGAGTCTTTATGACCCGCGAAGAAGCTTGGCAGGTCGCAGAAGCAGCCGGTCAGATCAAATACCGTGTCGGTGGCGACGGAAAAGAATTGTTTTCAGAAAATCTGTATTAGGAGAAATGTCCGTTAATGGCAGAAGCGTAAACCTGTCGGGTCAACCTCGCGCCGCATTCTGGTTGCCGACCTCAACCGACCGGTTTTACCCGGATTTTGTCGCCCTGCTGCAAGATGATCGTTTGCTTGTAGTTGAATACAAGGGTGCAGCCTATGTAAGCAATGATGACAGCAAGGAAAAACGGCTGATAGGTGAGTTGCGGGAGAAAAAAGCAATGGCAGGGGCCTTTTTCTGATGGCCGAGAAAAAAGATGAAATCGGGCGCGGGGTTACGACCAGTTACTGTCAAGACTGGGTAAAGAACCGTAAGCTTAACTCAGAATTTTTATCAAAACGCTAGCCAGCCATTCAGGTAGACGGTGTCATTGCCCGGGGCATTGCGAAAAGAACCATCGTAATTGCGAAAACCACCATTGAACTGGAAGTAATGAACATATTGAACGGTCAATTTCAGATTTGCGAGTGTGGACAGGATGGAATCATTTTTCCCGAAAGGTATATAGCTGGCTTCTGCTGTAAAGGCCTGGCTGTTTGGCTTGCCCGATAAGCTTCCGTCGATCGGATCGGGAGCGTAGATAATGGCATCTCTTGTCCCGGTTGTTTGCGCATATCCCAGATTGAGAGAATATGTCTGCTGATAGGTATATCCCGCCCTGAACCGGGCCACGTCGATACTGCCTCGTTTCTGTTCCGCAAACCCCAACGCGACACTCGCATTCAAATCCCGATGTTCACGAACGTAAGTTGCATTGATCTCCCAGATGTGGGTCGGGTTCACCAGATATTGATATGTGAGATCGAAGCCAAAATCGGTGTATTGATCGGCGCCAGAACCTTGGATACGTTGAGGACTTACATTCGCCCTCAACCCAAACGCTCCGATTGCGCCATAATGCCCATTCCAGTTTTTTTGAAGGGCCACTCGCCAATAAGGAGCTCCGCCTTCGATCTGGTTTTGACCGGGATCAAACGTGTTGATTCCATTCTGGATATTGCGGGGAAGGCTCGTATAGCCGCCGCCTTCCACATAGAGTAAATCGTTCCACATGGTGTAAACGGTCGCGCCGACGACCTGTGCGCCCAGGGACTCAATGAATAACCCGGCTGAGGGCGTGGGCGCCAGAGGGGATGATGCCCATGGAAATCCCCATGTGGGGGTGGTATTCCAAAGATCCTGAACTGTGGGATTATTGTTGACCGATACGCCGTAAACAAAACGCTGATCACTCAAATCAATGTAGTTGGCGAAGCGAATATCGGTATTATCCAGCGCGGCAGAATTATCCACGCCGTCATACGTACCCTGCACAAAAGCGCCAATCTGGGAGGTGATGCGTCCTCCATAGAAGATGGACGCTTCGTCTATGGTCGCGTTGTTGTTCGCGCCAAAGCGATCGGTCGCGCCTCCAGGTTGCCCGCTGTTTGTGTGAGTGAACGAGCCTCGCAGCATAACGCTGAGAGGAACCATTTTGGTTCTGTCATCGGCTGTATCGGTGTAGCCATATAACTTGAAATTTCGTCCTGTTGGCGTGAGGTTCGGCCCGAAGGCTTGTATGTGACAAGCGCTGCATGGCATGCCGGTCTGCCGGGCGAAGCTCGGTAGAGCCCAGGTTTCTGCACTTGCCAGCACCATCATGGCCGCAACAAGGAAAATAGCTGCAGAAGTAACATCGTGAGGAACGATCAGCTTTTGCATTCAACTTCCTAATATCTTGAACCGGAAATACATTGAATAAATACCTGGGATCATTCCCGTGAAGGCGGAAATCCAGTAGCTTGAAGAAGCTCTGGATTCCGGCTTGCCGCTGGCGCAGCGCCCGGCATGACGGGGATTTTTTATGCAATGAATTTACGACTAGCCACGCTAGCGCCGGGCCGCCGTCGGGCCGCATAGACGCCCGTTCAAGCGCGCAATGTCTGTAAAGGATCTCCACCGATTATTGTTTCGTTTTGTCGCATTTTATGTGTAGAGCGCCAAACGGAAGGGAAATACAAGGGGATTTATATTCAGTCTAGTTCTTCGCAAGAATTACGCAAACCTGAATTCCTGTTTACAAGAAAGCAATCTGCATCTTGTAAACCATTGCAAGTCGATGGAAAAAAGTGTAAGAAAGAAGATGGATTCAGCGTTCAGGCCAGCAAGAAACTTTATGACAGGGGGAAAATATGTCCGAACTGGTTGTCGTGGGCTTTAAAGATGCCGAAGAAGCGGATCGTGTTTTGTTTGGGCTTGTCAAACTGAAGAAGGCGCACCTGATGGATCTCGAGGATGCCGTTGTCGTCATCCGCGACGAGACCGGCAAGGTTCACCTCAAGCAGAGTATCAATTTTACCGCTGCCGAGGGCTTTGCCTTTATTTCCGGCAGCTTATGGGGAGCCCTGGTCGGACTGCTGTTCCTCAATCCGATCGCCGGATTTGTCCTGGGCGGCGCCATCGGCGCCGGGGCACGCGCGCTATCCGGTTCTCTCGCCGACTATGGCATCGAGGATGATTTCATCAGGTCGCTGGCCGAGACCATTCCCGTCAACTCCTCGGCGCTTTTCATCCTCGTGTGCAAGGCAGAACCGGAAAAGATCCTGGCGGAGTTCTCCAGTATTAAAGGCAAGGTTTTGCGAACATCCCTGTCTCCCGAGCAGGAGAAAAAGCTTCGGGAAGCCTTGGCGGATTCGACAACCGCCACGGCATAGCTTTCAGATAATAAGCTTGGGCAAGCTCCTCTGTAGCAATATCTGGAAAGGATTCGAAAATGTATTTCGAATGGTTCCTTGATCACTTGAAAGGCAATCATATATTGTGTCTGACAAGGGAACGATGTTCATTTTTACGTGGAACGCTTTCGCCAGAAGGCAATGGGAAAAGACTGTGGCAACCTTTTCCGGACGGAGAGCCGACAGAGGTTTGTGGCAATCTGGAAATTGCCCGGCATCAATGTGAAGAAATGGTTCGGCAACTGGGCTGAAGGTACTCCAAGGTCAACGGTAAAAAAGGTACTGAACGTGCCGCTTCCCTAAAAAAGGGTGGAAACGGATACGGTCATCCCGCCAAGGGGCAGCGACCAGGATAAACGGGATTTTATGCCGCCGAACAAAAAGCCGAGCAAGTTAGAGTGCGTGAGCCGCGCGTTGCGAACCTTGAGCGCCGGCAATCATACCCTCCTGCGCACGTCAGACGAACAAGAGCTTCTTCGCGAAATGTGCCGGGTCATCACGGAGCAAGGCGGCTATCACCTTGCTTGTGTCGGATATGCGCAAAATGATGAAAATAAATCCATCCAATGGATGGAATGCGCCGGAATAAATAAGGAACATCTTCAAGAGCTGGTTCCCTCATGGGCTGCTTCGGATAGTGGCCAGACCGCGTTCAGTACCGCGGTCAGCACGGGCAAACCCAGCATCGTAAGGCACGTCCTTGCTGATTCCGCCTATACCACTCCAGCCTACGCCCGGTTGATGGAATTTGCAAAAGCAAGCGGATACGCCTCGGTGGCAGCGTTTCCGCTACAGTTGGAGGGAGAAATACTGGGCGCAATCGTAATAGCAGCCGCCGACCCTGATGGATTCGATGACGAAGAGCTCAAGTTGCTTAACGAACTGGCTGACGATCTTGCCTATGGGATCGGCGGTTTGCGAATGCAGGTCAAGCACCGCAAAGCTCAAGAGGCCATTGCTCACCTTGCTTACCATGACTCCCTTACTGACCTGCCCAACCGCACCTATTTGCACAAGCGTTTGGAAGAAGCAATACAACTTGCCAAGCATCAACACTGCCCCTTGGCGCTGCTTTATTTTGAAGTTGGGCAATTCCATAAAATCAATGAAATCCTCGGCCACCTCTCGGGAGACCAACTAATCCAGCAACTGGCACAGCGTCTGGTCGAAGCTGCCAAGCCCGACAAGTTTTTGGCACGCGTAGGCGAAGCCGCCTTTGTCTTGCTGCTTCCGTTCACCGGGGCAGATGGCGCAGCCAGGGAAGCGGGGCGGTTTCTTGAAGTTTTGCATGAACCAGTTGAAATATCGGGGCTGACGATAGATGCGCCAGTGTCCGCTGGAATTGCACTGTTTCCGGGCCATGGAACTGACGCCGAAGCTCTGCTGCGAAGAGCGAACGCCGCAGTGGACAAGGCGAAGCCTGCGAGGGGAAGCTATGCCTTCTACCAAGGACAGGAACAGGAAAACGCGCGTCGGCTTAAGCTGGTAAGTGAGCTGCAGCGGGCGATCGAAAGGAATGAGCTGCGTCTCTACTGCCAGCCTAAGGTCGCCATAGCCTCGCGCCAAATCTCTGGCGCGGAGGCGCTGGTGCGCTGGGAACACCCCTTGGATGGTCCTATCAACCCCGGCGAATTTATCAAGCTCGCGGAACAAGCCGCACTAATTACACCTCTTACAAATTGGGTGCTGGACGCAGCATTCCGCCAGGGCTATGTTTGGTACGAAGCAGGCGTGCGCAGGCCATTATCGGTAAACCTGTCTGCGCATGATTTACATGATATAAGGCTGATAGAGCGAATACAGGGATTGTTCTCGACCTGGGGCCTTCCTCCAGAACTCATTCATTTTGAGATCACTGAAAGCGCGTTGATGGAGGACCCCAAAACTGCGCTGGATACGCTGGCTCGACTGAAGGAGCTTGATGTCGAACTTTATATCGATGATTTTGGCACTGGGTATTCCAGTCTCAGCTATTTGCAGAAACTTCCAGTGGACTGGATAAAGATCGATCAATCCTTTGTCATGCCGATGACGGAGAGCCGTGATTCTGCGTCAATTGTACGATCAACTATCGAGATGGGCCATAATCTGGGTTTACGCGTGGTCGCGGAAGGTGTTGAAAGCCAGGCGCAGTGGGATCAGTTAGCCGCCTGGGGATGTGACGTGGCGCAAGGCTTTCTTGTCGGGAAGCCGATGCCGACGGATGCGTTCGATGATTGGGAAGCCCAGTGGTCTCGGGCGCAGGCTTAAGGAAGCACTGAACAAATCCTCGCTGAGCGCGCCCGCGTCGTCGCCTTTCGCGCATCCCATCCCGCAAAGCCACCGCCGCGCCAGCAGAGATTTATTCAGCGCTTCCTTAAAAGCATGGCTCATCCAAAGATCTTCACCTGCGCGATTCCATCTCCGTCAATCGTGCCGCGGAACATGCCGCTGGTGTTGAAGCGCATGGCATGATTGCCTTTTGCATCCAGCACGATCAAGCCGCCATCGCCCCCGATGGCAGCGACTTCCTCCAGCGTGTTATCGGCTGCTTCGGTAATCGAGCGATGCAGTAGCCGCACCTGTGCCGCCGTGTTGAACGCGGCACAGGTGCGAATGAACATTTCTCCGCTGCCGGTCGCCGATACTGCAACCGAACGGTTGTCCGCATAGGTTCCAGCCCCGATAATCGGCGAGTCTCCCACGCGCCCGAAGCGTTTGTTCGTCAGTCCTCCGGTAGAGGTGCCCGCCGCGAGATTCCCATGGCGATCCAGAGCCACGGCACCCACCGTTCCATGCTTTTCATCCATGTTTTCGGCCGTATCAGGCTTGCCGGGAAGCGCATCATGGTCGCGCAGCAGGCGGTGCTGGGAAATGGCTTTTTGCAATTGATTCCAGCGGAAAGGAGTGTGGAAATAGGAGGGATCGACGATTTCCAGGCTCTTCTCCACGGCAAAGGTTTCGGCGCCCGAACCAATCAGCATTACATGCTCGCTTTGCGCCATTACCGCATGGGCGGCGCGGATGGGATTGCGTATCGTCGTTACGCCAGCGACGGAACCGGCCTGACGCGTGGAGCCATCCATGATGGATGCATCCAGTTCGATCCGGCCGGCATTGCTGAATACGGCGCCCTTGCCGGCGTTGAATAGCGGCGAATCTTCCATCACCACGATTGCGGCTATCACGGCATCGATGCTGCCGCCGCCTGCCGCAAGCACCGAATAGCCGGCAGCAAGCGATTGCTCAAGCACTTGCGCGTATGCCTGCTCGCGCTCCTTTTTCAGGCTGGCGCGGGTGATCGTGCCGGCGCCGCCGTGAATCACCAGCCGGATGGGCGAGGCATCCGCTTCAGCCATATTTGATTCTGTTGTCATGTCTGTAAAACCGGAAGGCAAAGAGTTGCTATCGGGTTAATGGGAAGAGGCTTTCGGGTGTCTCGTTCGAGCAGACGAGGGTCTAATAGATAATAGCATCCAGGATGACTGCCGGCATTAACATCCATGCCGGTTTTTGCAAGGGAAGCTCTGCTTGCCTCCGATATCCATCATATCGATATCCACCGATGGAAGGAGTTTTATTCCTTTAACCCGGTAGAATGCAGGCGGATGTAATTGTTTGATCAGAATGGAGGAAGCGGCGTGCCGAATATCAAAAAAATTCTTGCGGCAAGTGATCTTTCCACGAATTCCCTGAACGCTGCATCACGGGCGGCCATGTTATGCGCCAAGCTCAAATGCGATATGGTCGAATTGCTTCTGGTGAAGGAGGCGGGGTTGCCCGATGCGCTGGGGCTTGCCATGAATACCACATCGGCAGCGGCGGAAGCCGTTCTTGTAGAGCGCACCATGGGCGAGATGCAACTGGTCGTACAGCAACTGCAGGACAATCACGGTATTTTTTGCGCGCCTGCTGTTAAATTCGGGAAACCCGAGGCGGAAATCATTTCCCGGGCAAATCACTTGCCTGCCGGCCTTACCGTGATCGGCGCACGCGGGGGCAATTTCTTTACCCGGTTTTTTCTCGGCAATACTGCCGACAAACTGGCTCGCATGACTAAAACGCCTTTGCTGGTAGTAAAGAAATTTCCCACCATGCCTTATCGCAAGATTCTGGTTCCGGTCGATTTTTCGGAAAACTCGCGGCGTGCGGCATCCATGGCTCTGAAAATCGCCCCGGATGCGAAGATAACGTTTTTACATGCTTTTGACGTGGTATTCGAAGAGCATATGCAGTATATGAATGTCGCTCCGGATATCATTCGTGAATATCATGCCAGGACAGGAGCGGATGCCTTGAGGGAATTGAACCAGTTCATTGGGGATCTTCAGGCCGAGGACCGCTCATTCTTTCGCACGGTAATTTTCGGCCATCCGGGGCATGTCATTTACGATCACGCAAAAAAAATGAAGCCGGATTTGATCGTGCTGGGGAAACATGGGCGATCCCGTTTCGATGAGCTGTTGCTTGGAAGTGTTACTCAGCATGTGCTCGACCGGATTTCCTGCGATGTTCTGATCGTGCCCCGGCACCGGTAGGGTGAACAATGGCGGAGCGCAGCGGGGAGCGGAATACCGCTTGATTTGCCTGAGGTTCCATCACTCCGCATGGTTTTTTTCCAAAATGTCGAGGGTACTCAAAACTTCATGAACAAATTGCTCGATGCCGGGAGCTCCTGAACTGCGGGGACCCGCGACATTCAATATCCGGACCTGAGTAGCTTCGAAAAAAGCGGCCATTCGTTCCCGCCATTCATCGCCTGGATAAAGATGCAGGCAGGGATGTTCCATTTTTTCTGTCCATTGCCGGGTGGCCAGCGACCCGCTGCTCAGTTCCGGCGAAAGGCTGATGATCAGGGTAGCATCGCTGTCCCGAACATTCCACCGCGTGCGCTGCGCGTAATTACGCCCTGGTGTTTCCTCTAGCCGATATCGCGCCGGAATGACGCCATCTTCAGCACGCCGCCCGGCGGGGCACCAGCCCCCGTGCGGGATACCATGCTCGATTGCCCAGTTTAGCGCGGCGCGATCTACTCCAGTCTGTCCGCCCGATACGATTTTCCGGATCATGCTTGCTCGAGGTCAACCTGAAAGGCCATCATACAGGCTACCTGTCTCTGTCTCGTGAGGCGAGAGACGAATTTTGCCTTGATTGCGGCAGCTCGCCATGCTGGCGAGACGTCGTAATTCGTTTCAAACTCCCGGCCCCACGCCTTTCGTATCATTCGTATCATGGAGCAGGACACATTCATGCAATACGGTTCTGCTAATTTCCTCCCCTGCCGGTCGGGCCAGACGCTTCGCGCGGGCCGTCGGCAAATTCCAGTCAAATATAAAACACAAGCGGCGCTGTCCGGCCGCGACCTCTTTGGAGATCTGTATGCAACGCAAACTCATGGCGGCACTGGTTGCCGCCGCGCTCACCGGCATCGGTGCTTCGGCTGGCGCCGCTACCGGCCCCAGCAGCTCGCAATCGCCCTATCTCGTCCCGCAGGCGGCGGGCATTGAATTCACTTCCATTCTGACTGTGGGAGACGAAATCAAGAAGAAGCACAAGGGTAACGAGAAATACCGCATGGTGGGTATTCCCGATGGACTGGGCGCCTACGACAACGGTGATGGCACGATTACCGTACTGATGAACCACGAGTTGCGCGATACCGTGGGCACCATCCGCGCGCACGGCGCAAAGGGAGCCTTTGTCTCCAAGTGGCAGATCCGCAAGAAGGATCTCAAGGTGCTCAATGGGGAAGACCTGATCAATCAGATGGTGATCACCAGCGGCACGACCACTCTCAGTCGT
>JGI26530J50255_1001712_pt1 | contig 14159 bp, 18 predicted proteins | sample ThiBiot_500_plan_2_FD_50255 | JGI IMG/M metagenome (IMG submission 50255) | reverse complement strand
TTTTTTTTCTATTCTTCTTTTGCAGAAAGCAAAATCATTATTGTCGAAGAATCAGCAGCCATATTCGAAGCTCATATCATCACTGCATTGAATAGCAAATGTGAACATTTGATTTTAATCGGCGATCATGTACAATTGAAACCCAATCCTACTGTCTATCATCTTGCAAAGAAATATCATCTTGACATATCATTATTCGAACGTTTAATTAGGAATAAATTGCCGAATGTTCGATTGAATATTCAAGTAAATATTTAGATTAAAAATTGTAGAAAAAGTTCAAAAGTATATTTTTGATTTGTTATTAAGCATCGTATGCGACCAGAGATTGGCAGTCTTATGAAACATTTTTACAATGATCTAGAAAATCATCGAATTGTTGAAACAGATCGAAATCGAATACGTGGTGTTGATAAGAGTCTATTTTTCATTGATCATAATCATGAGGAAACAGTTGTCGACGATGGTTATTCAAAACGAAATGAATACGAAGGAGACTATTTGATTGAATTGGCCAGTTATCTTTTAAAGCAAGGCTACAAAACCAATCAAATAACGATACTTGTAATGTATGCCGGGCAAAGGCAATATATTTGGAGAGCTATGAAAGATAGACAATTGTTACATGGCATTCGAATTATGGTATAAACTATATTTTGATTATATACTGAAACGAATGAATTTGCGTTTGTTTGTCTAGGTAACGGATAATTATCAAGGCGAAGAAAATGATATTATTCTATTATCATTGATTCGAAATAATTCAGAAAATCGAATAGGTTTTCTTGGCATTGAAAATCGAGTTTGTGTTGCTCTATCGCGTGCACGTTGTGGCCTATTTATAATTGGAAATCGGCAAATATTGGAAACAAATGAACGATGGAAAAGAATTCTTTCGACTCTAGATGAAACACAATCGATTGGCAATGGTCTAGCACTTGCTTGCCATCGACATCCGCATAATGGAATCATAGCTCATACGCCAGAATCATTTGCTCAACGTCGGGAAGGTGGCTGCAAAGAGCTTTGCGACGCTCGACTTATATGTGGCCATCAATGTCCATTGTTATGTCATGGCTATGATGATGAGTAAATTGAATTTGAAATAAGAATTTATAAAGAAATATTCGTTTGAATATATGATTTTCAGACATGAAAATATTGCTTGCAAGAAGAAATGTCATCAAAAATTGAAATGTGGACATCTCTGTCAATACATGTGTCATCCGAAAAACCCCGATAATCATTGCGAATGTTCAGAATGTATCGAAAAAATTGTTCAAGAATGTGGTCATAAAATTCTTTGTAAATGTTCGGAAATACCAACCATCATGATGTGTAAACAAACAGGAACTAAACAGTTATCTTGCGGTCATTCGCTTAAGATTGCATGCTCAACAGTAGCATCTGATCCAAACTTACAAAAAGTTAACTGTCCACTAGCATGTAATCAAATACTAGCTTGCGGACATCGATGTACAGGTACATGTGGTAAATGTCATGCCGGACGATTACATGTTGCGTGCACACAAAAATGTAGAAGAGAATTAATCTGTTCACATGTAAATTTATATTTGATTAGAAAAAGAATTCAACGAGAAGATCTGAATTTGCGTTCATAGGTTTGTGGAGCATCATGTGCAAATAATTGCCCACCATGTTTAAATCGCCAATGTGAAACACGTTGTGTACATACGCGATGTAAAAAACGATGTGCTGAGTTGTGTACACCCTGTCGAGAGGTTTATGATTGAGAGATTTTCAAAAAACAAAATACACATCAATCTTTTTGTTAATTTCAGCCGTGCGAATACAAATGTGAACATTTACAATGCACTCGTTTATGTTCGGAACCGTGTGATCGTGATCGATGTAATAAACCATGCAAGAAAAAACTGAATTGCGGCCATATTTGTAAATAGATTTGATAGGATAAAATCAAATATATATATTTTCTTTTTGAAAACTATAAGGCATTGGCTTATGCGGTGAACCATGTCCTCATAAATGTCGTTCCTGTGATAAAGATAAAGTACAAGAAATTTTCTTTGGTACAGAAGATGATGAAGATGCACGTTTCGTTTTCTTGCCAGATTGTGGACACATAAGTAATTTTCGAATTTCGTCTTTAAATAACATTTTCTTTGGTTGTATATAGTTGAAGTCAGTGGACTCGATCGATATATCGATGAATTTCGAGCAAATTCGACTTCAACTGATGGAACTGCTATTCGTTTTCCTGAATGTCCACGTTGTAAACAAAAGATCTATCGTTGTACACGATACACATCGATTCTTAATGAAACATATCAATTAATTTCTCAAGTTAAAAATAAAATATTAGGAAATCTATCGTGCACACAAATCAATGAAAAACGAGAACAATTATTAAGCGATTGTACAAAAATGAAAGCAAATTTAAAGGAAATTCATTTTCGGAGTTTCATAGAAGACCTGTTTTCTAAATTGGAATCTAAAACGCATTTATTTTATGCTGATAAATTTCTGTTCTTCGAAAATATTATGCATTATTTTCAAGAAATTGATCAAATACTAATTGATGGACGAAATAAATTGCCGAAAAATTCATTCAATCCACTCATTTATGATCCATTAATTTGCATTGTTAAATATTTGTTTCAACAAAAATCTGATCGAAATCTATCCGAACAACAAATCAATGAGATTGAATCGGAATTAGAACGCGTTCGTCGTGTTATTTACATTGAAATGCTTGTTGGTTCATTGAAACAAACATTGAAAACCGATGAACAAGAAGCGATTGATTCAATGAGAAATTTAATTAGTAGAAAAATTGGTCGATTTACTGCTGAAAATCGAGAAGAATTCGATAAATTAAAAAAAGATTTCGAATATTTAAACAATGTACCTGGCCTAGGAATAAACGATAACGAACGAAAAGCTATTGTTAGCGCATTGAATTTGACCAAAGGTCATTGGTACACCTGTCCAAATGGTCATCCTTACATTATAACAGAATGTGGTGGTGCGAGTCAAGAAAGTCGTTGTCCTGAATGTCGAGAAAAAATTGGCGGACTAAATCATCATTTATTAGACACAAATCGAGTTTTTAGCGGAATGGACGGTTCGACACATTCAGCATGGTCGAATGAAGCAAATTTAGCTTTACATCGACGATTTCAATAATTTGATTTAACAAAAAAAAACTTTTCTTTTAAAAATAAACAAGATTCTTATTGTCTATTTTGTGTGGTTTGCGGTGCATTTGTCATCTGTATTAACAGATTAATTCGAATTTTCTTCCAAATATCTCGATATGACGCCAGACAAACAAAAGGCAAGAGAAAAACAATGCAATAATTGAAAAAATAAAGATAAAGTTGAGCTTCTGCGCCAATTTCTTCTGGCAAACCAACCGAATGTGCAAATACAAGTGCAACCATAGGGATAAAAAAGATCAAAACCAAAAGACAAACGGATAATAACTGTAAAATCATTCGACGATATTTACGCCATTGAATTTCTCGTTGAAAACGTTGTCTCTGTCGAATATATCGAATAATTAATGCTAAATTAAAAATAACTATGCAAATAACTGTTAGAAAATAATTCATAATGGTATCATATGTAAGAAAATCGATTACACCGTAGAAACATGGATAACCACACCATGGTTGAGTGTAATCATAGATTGTTTCGCATGGTGGAAAATAAAGTGAATAAATACGAACGATAAGACAGTAAATTATTGTTAGAACAAGTGGAATGTAATGAAAAATCAGTCGTTTCTTTTGAGTATTAACTAATGAAGTATGAAAAACTAAAATATGTCTTTCAATCGCTGCCCAAGCTAGTAACATGGCAATTAAATTAAAAAAACCAATGGCTATTAAATTCCAGAAAGCACAAAAAGACCATGTCGATGACCAGACATGATTAAATTCGGCAAATACAATGTAAAAATTGACATCTGTAAGTTGTATGACCAGTGCTGTGAAAAGAATAGCGATAATAACATGATTTTGCAGTTCTTTTCTTATTGTTGGTTTGAATAGAAGATAAATAAGTAAGAAAACCGTACAAATTATTGCTGGAATATTGAAACAGAGTAAGAATAAGAAACGAATTCGTCGTGGTATTGGAACTTCAGCATAGCCGTATTCTTCGTGTGAACTTGTTTGGAACATTTCACTTTTTTTAATGCCAATGGTTTCACTCCACTTTCTTTGACATTAGCAAAATAGAATATCGTATAAGCCGATTTGATGACAAACAAATAAGAAGCATGACATAAAGAAGATTATTTATGGTGAGTTAATTACTTAAGTATAAGACTTCCTTTTAATGAAAAAAAATAGAAAATATCATGATAACTGGTTGTTTTTTTTTGGCGTATTTTTAGACAATCAAATAGCAGAAACTAAAACTAATTTTTTTCGCATCTATGTATAATCAAAAACTCATTAGATATGAATAAGTATACGTATTATATATACTCTTTCGTCATTATATTTCAAAAACCGAAATCGATTGACATCATGAAGCTATTCGATGTATTTCTTTTGAATATATTTATTGAATTTGTTTATGGTTCGTTTTTCTCTTCAATAAATTTGATGATAGTGCCTTTTTCTTAATAGGTGAAACGGTTTCACCATCGACTTATGTCTGTACGGAAGATGATCTTTCCATTGAATTGACACTTTCCTATTCATTTCATTCAGCATGGAATACATCGTCGAATTGTTCTCTTTCTCAATGTTCTCGTACTCAAAACAACAGTTGTCGATTAGATTCAACTCCTTGTTATGTTTATCGTTCGAGTTCGAGCCGAATCTATTGTGCACCGGGTAGTCTTTGTTCATTATTAGAACCTTGCAATGACAATTATCAATGCTCACCGAATCAATCGATTTGTGCTGTGAATACGTGTTGTCAACCGACAGCAAGATGTTTACCATTATCAATGACGACCTTATGTCCTTTGGATAATGAAAATACTTCGTGTCAGACTTCATTGACACCAATGATGTTCTATTTGGATAATTCCGATCCAACAGATATTGCAACAGGTGATTTTAATCATGATAATCGAATCGATCTAGTTGTTACTCGATATGAAGAAAAACAGATTAGTATTTTGCTCGGTTATGGAGATGGTCGATTTGTTGAACAAGTACCTATTTCAGTTAGTAACAAACCACGATCGATTGCCGTTGCTGATTTTAATGAAGACAAACATTTAGATATCATAGTTACAAATTTTTACAGTGCTAATCTTACGATACTTTTCGGTTATGGTAATGGAACATTTCTACTAGCAGATACATCGGAAATAACCTATGGAGCAGCATCGATTTTTGCTGTGGATATTAATAATGATAATCATATGGATATTGTCGTGACTAATATAATGAGTACAAGTAATTTAGGTGTATATTTTGGTTATGGAAATGGAAGTTTTTCATCGGGAATTTTAACATCGATTTCTTATCCGTATGGAATTGCTTTGCGTGATTTTAATAATGATAGGAAAATCGATCTTGCTGTGCCGAACTATTATGGTCGGTATATTAGTATTCATTTCGGTTTTGGAAATGGCAGTTTTTCAAATCCGAAAAATCATCCAGCCGGTATTTCTCCGTATTCGATTGTAATTGCTGATTTAAATAATGATTATCAAAGTGATTTAGTTGTTATTAATCGTGCTAATGATTCGACAATTAGCGTTCTACTCGGTTTTGTCGATGGTTCGTTTGCGCCACAAATTATTCTAAAATCAAATTCTTTTTCACATTTTGTTGTTGTACAAGATATGAACAATGATCATAATATGGATATTATTGTTACAAATAGTGAAAATAATAGTACAAGTCTATTTTTTGGCTATGGAAATGGAAGTTTTACAAATGAACTTCGATTTGCCACTGGCAGTTGGCCAACGTTTATTGCTAGTGATGATTTCAATGGAGATAATCGACTTGATTTAGTTATTTCAAATTATCAAAGCAAAAATATTGGTATTTTTTTCAATGTTTGTAATCCGTAAAAGAATGTTATACTCATATATATGTAATGTGCATGATGTGATGGCAATACATATTATTATTACTTTACTTTTGATTTGCATTACTCATACGTAAAAAAAAACAAAAAGAAAAGGAAAAAACCAACAACAAAAAGACGTATAAATAAATTCGATGTACAGTAATTTTTGTCAAATAAAACATATTCAGCAAGGAAACGATTCGTAATGAGTCAAAGAAAAGCGATAGGTATTGATTTTGGTACGGCGTATTCGTGTGTTGCCGTATTTCGAAATGATAATGTTGAAATAATTCCAAATGAATATGGTAAACGAACAACGCCCTCATACGTGGCATTTACACAAAATAGACGTTTAATTGGTGATGATGCAAAGAATCCAACAATTACCAAACATAAGAATAAGATTTTCGATATTAAACGACTAATTGGTCAAAATTTTCGTGATTCGATCATACAGAAGAATTTGAAATTTTGGCCATTTGAATTAGTAGATCATTTCAATAAACCACTAATTCTCCTTGAGTATGACAATCAAAAGAAATTATTTACAGTTGAAGAAATTTCAGCAATGATACTGAAAAAGATGAAAAATATAGCCGAAAATTATCTTGGCGAAAAACTAACAGACGCTGTCATTACAATTCCAGCTACTTTCAATAGATCACAACGACAAATAGTAAAAGATGCTGCTAGTATTGCCGGACTTAATGTCTTGCGTCTAGTGAGTGAACCAGTAGCGACCACTATGGCATTTTGTATTGAAACAAACATTTCTCATGCTGAACAGAAGATTTTAGTGTTCGATATGGGTGCTAATCATACTAATGTGTCTGTTGTAATCAGTGAAGAAAAGATTTTTGAAGTTAAATCAGTATGTGGTAATATGCAGTTGGGTGGCGAAGATTTTGTCAATCGAATGATTATTCATTTTATGAAACAAATTCAACAGAAATATAACAAAGATCTATCACAAAATAAACGGATCATTCGACGGCTACGTACTGTTTGCGAAGAAGCTAAAGTAAATTTTGTTATTATCTATATAACGAACTCGCATTTTTTTCCTTTCTTTAGTTGAACTTATCTTTAGTTAATGAAACATCGATTGAATTTGAAATATTTGATGAAAATATTAATTTTCTTTCGAAAATAACACGTGCAGAATTCGAAGAAATGAACGAAGATTTATTTCGTTCAACACTTGATCTTATTGAAAACGCTTTACGTGGTGCTAGAATGGATAAGTCAAGTATAAATGAAATCGTTCTCGTTGGTGGTTCAACACGTATCCCAAAAATACAAAAACTTATAAAAGAGTTTTTCAATGGTAAAGAATTAAATCGAACTATTAACTGCGATGAAGCTCCAGCGGCTGGGGCTGCTATATATGCAGCTACACTGGCAAACGACGCGTCAAAAAAAATTAAGGATTTGCTTTTATTAGATGCTACGACACATTCACTGGTAAATTGATCAGTAAAACTCTCTAGTATATAAAGTATTATATTTAGGGTATTGAAACAGCTGGTGGTAAAATAACTAAAATAATTAATCATCACACAACGCTACCACACAAAATGACAACTACATTTGCAGTCCGTCCGCATTATAAATATGATAATATTGTAGCAGAACTAGTGGAAATCGAAATCGATGAAAGAAATCCAATGAAACAACTGCCAAATATGCACTTATTTGAAAACAAAAATTTCAATATTGACATTAACATATTTGAAGGCGAACATTCACTAGCAAAAGATAATCATTTTATTAATCGATTAATTCTTCAAAATCTTTCATTTTCATCTAGTAATATACCACTGATTGAAATTGTATTCGATATTAACGCCAATGGAGTATTAACGGTTTCAGCCATGGAAAAAAGTTCGCAAATACGTGTAGAAACAATTATAGCAAACCAAACAGATTCACTATCGAACGGGGAAATAGCCTATCTCATTCGAACACTCAGAGAATATGATCATGACGATACAATTGAACGTGAACGTATGACAGCACAAAATCCACTTGAGCCATATTTCGTCAATTTGAAAGAAACAATCAATCAGAATCCATCGACAGAAGCGTCATTCAAAACAATTAATGAAACCATCCAATGGTTAGATGAACATGAAGTAAGGCCAATGATAATCACTTGGTTTTCAAAATGTCTTCTCTTTCGTTCTTAGGATGCTGAAAAATAAGAACATGTGCGTATCGACGATGCATCTCAATTAATATCTCAAGTTCAATTTATTTTAAAAAAACTATCATAAACACGAGAAAAAGTTAACTTTTTTCAACTGAAGCATTTTGAAAATCATCAATAAGTCGTGCCAATTTAAAGTGAAAAACAATAACGATTGCCTAAATACAAAAATATTCTTCTATCAACAATCGAATATATATATACACTTACATCAATAATAAAACTCATAAGGCCAACAATAAATGCTCCAAAAATCAAAGATGTTTCTTGAGATAAAAGATTTTTTCTTATAGTATCGTATTTATTCGAGTGAGAAGCAACATTGGCTACTTGAAGTAGTTTTATAACCGCAACAAAAACCAACACAAAACCATAGAATACAACAAGAACTACTCGAATCCATGCGAACTAAATATTCAAAAACAAAATTAACTTGATTTTTTTCTCAAATGAAATTCTTACTATACGTAAACCAAGAGTAGAATATCGATAAACAACGCAAATATTAAACCCATAGAATATAAAATAACATACGACGACTATGCCTATCGATAGTATTGGATCTGGAAATCGATTGACACATTGAAAAATTGACCAACATAAGCCAAAAATCTAATAAACAATATATCGTATACGTTTTTGTTCATCTCTCAAATCAACTTACACAACTCATACACAATATGATTAAGAGAATTCGACGTTTCCGTTGAATTTGCGAATCGTTTTTCATTGAATCTGAATTTCCCATCCCCTTATAATTTTTCTTCTACAACTGATTTAAATTTTATTCGACCAAATGATTGAATCGATATGATTCACCATTCAATACGAACGGTCAAAAGGTCATATTAAAAGAAAAAAAAAACTCCAAGGCGACACATTTGTTATTTCTTTCTCTTAGGCATCTCTCATGAATAAAAAGCATATCACTACTCAGTTTCTTTCTTTTATTTCAATTAAACATATTAAATAACAAGAATATAAGAAAAAAAAAGTTCATTCAATTTTTCAAATACCATCAATAAGTCGAACCAATTTGAAGTGAAAAGCAATGGCGATGATCTAAATAGAAGAAAATCAATCAAGTCAATATTGAATCGATATACTTACGTCAAGAATAAAAGTGAGAATACCAAAAACAAAAGTTCCATAAATCAAAGATGTGCTGGGTGATAAAACATCTTTTGCTGGAGTATCGACGGCATTTGCTTGAAAAACAATAGCTGTTGCAGTAATAGGACAAAGCGTGAGAATTATTAACGTCAAACCAAGAAATATAACAAGAATTATACGCAACCATGCGAACTAAACATTAGAAACGTTCAAAAATTTAGATTTCATATTGAAAACACTTACTATATGTAAACCAAGTGAACAATATTGATAAGCAAAGTAAAGATTAATGCCATAGAAAATCGAGTCAGATAAGATGGCTAAGATAATCGATGCTGTTGGATCGTTGAATAACTTCACCGATTGAGAAATTGACCAGCAAAGCCAAAGAATCTAAACAATTTCTCGTGTTTCTGTTGAGATTTTAAATCAATAAAATCAACTTACATAACTAATACATAATATCGTTATAAGAATTCGACGTTTTCGTTGAATTTGAGCATCATTTTTTAATGAATTCAAATTATCCATAACTAAATGTTCCTATAAAAGTGATTGGTAGTATTTCTCAACAAAATAATTGAGTATATATACCAAGAATGCGCAATGGCGGACGAACGAAAAGAGATAATGCCGACTAGAAAAATATCCTTTGTTGATAATTATATGGCCGATTGATTAAGGTCATCTTGTGTGAGGATGCGGATGATTTTGTACTCGCAGAAAAAAGAACTTTTTTTTTAATAATAAATGCTTCACAATGGGAACATTAGGTTTCTTCAATTGACATTTAAAATGCGTTGGCAGACATCAAATAAGTGAAAAAAATAATCATAAGATTGCTAAACAGTTAGAAAAATTAAAAGTAGAACAAAGAAAATGTTCATCATTTAGCTGATATTCGAACATAAACAATGTCGAAGAAATTAGTTAAAGTTATTGGTGATAGTATTAAAAAATTGAATCTTTACGAAACATATGATGATGATACAAATGAAGAACGAGAAAATCAAATTCTATCAACTCGAATCTTTCTCGTTCTATTCATGATTTCTTTGACAACTCTTATTGGTTATGCAAGTTTAAATTTAGAATCAACATCAGTTCTCGTTCGAGATCCAACACAACAAACCTATGAACAACTTTATTCGCTCTATCCTGAAACATTAATCTGTCCATGTACACAAACATCCATTCAAATCGATAAATTTATTGAAGCCAATGTTGAATATCATCAAGTATAATCTCGATCCATCATCTTCACATTTGATTCAATCAGTATAATTTTATTTAGATTTGTTCGAGTAAATTTGTTGATACCGATTGGATTTCCACGTTGTCACCAATGATCCCTCAGATGTATTATACACTCGATATTCGTCGAATAATATCTTCTGAACTTCAAGTACTTTCGTCATACTGTCAATCAGCTCGAACAATCATATCAGATGCAATGACAGCGCTTGCATCGAGTCAATTATTTGTACCATTGGTACTTTCAAGAGACAATTTAAAGTCTCAAGCTCGAGCTGTTGTTGAACAAGTAAAAATCAATGCCATGACTGAATTAGAAGGAAGCCGATCTTTGATTCAAAGTTACTATCAACAAAATCAATTTGTTTCTGCGTTAGGCAGCAATTACATATATACTTACGCATCAGATGACGTTCAAATGTATTCTTTCACGAAGTAAGTTTGCTCTCACGTGTTACTTCATTGAAAACAATTGTCTATAGATACATCATAAATGACACCTATCCGCCAAATATTAATTACACAAGGTAATCTCAAATATAAAAAAACAAACTATAACCGATCAATTTTTTTTATATTAGTTATCTTGATTCAGAAGTATGTTCTTGTATCGATTCATCCGATTGCAGCTATCCATCGGGTATCTATGCGAATCTCTCGGGCCATAATGCATCGCTCTATGATGGCGCCATATTTCCTCCTCTCTTGTCTGTTGTTCAAATTCCGAGTATTCATATTGCTTGCATGGCCTATGATGCTCTGATACTTTCAACATTGGAATGTTTCTATGATCTTAATTGTATCAAACTGCTATTCAATCAAACCGATGATATTCAACCGTTAACTACGAATAAATCGAGTAATTATCCGATAACATCAACACTGAATACTTATATCGAAAGTTCATTCATCGAAAATATAACAAATGACGAAGATTTCAAAAGTTTTTATCGAGAATGTCAACCAACTAAATGCACTTATACTTATAATTCACGAGGCAATATTGTATTTATAATTACGACAATTCTTTCGTTAATTGGAGGATTATTTACTAGTTTGAAAGTTGCAGCACCTTTTCTTTTACAATTCTATGTTATTATTCGAAAAAAATTTTCAAAAAAACGAATAACTTCATCGGTAACCATTTCTGATCTCGATAAACAAACGAAAAAAGGATTTTCACCAAGAGAAATCCTACAGAAACTTCAACAATTTGCAAACGATTATAATCTTTTCAAACAACAATACAATGATGATCATGGCCGAAGAAATGAAATCTTATCAACAAAAGTTTATGTTTTCTTCATGACACTCAGTGTCGTTATCATTATTTTCTACAGTTTAATCATTGAACATACACTTACATTTCACGTAAACAATTTTCCATCTAAAATCGAAATCGCATAAATATATGTATTTCTAGGTTGGATCATTATCGATTGGTAAATATCGTGATTTGTATTCTCGTTATCCAACATTAAGTTGTGAATGTGAAAATATCACAAATGAATATTCGGTGTTCATAACATTTAATCCTCGACAACATCAATTATGTACAAGTATATTCATGTCCGATATTCTCAAGCCGCGATACTATCGAGATCAAAGTGTACTTCCAATTAGTAAATTTGATATTCTTGTCGCTGAATCAAGTTTTTACGTTACACTTCGTTCTTCATGTGATCTCGGCGGTTTTATGATAAATTTAGCTGTTACCGGATTTCGACAGACAGTTTATATAAGTAGTTATCTAACCGATGAAAAAGAATTCTATTCTCGAATGAATGCCGCAGTCGATAGTTTTGTTTCGCTCGCACCAACAACATACTCGCATTTGTTTGATTTAACACGAGCACTAGCCAAAGGCAATCAATTACTCACAGGAACATTTACGAATGCTGAACTTCGATATAATCGATCAGCTTCAAATGAAGAAGATATGATTGAAGTTCTTTGGCAATATCCAAATAACCAATCGTGTAATTGTGGTCTGTCGGACAATTCATGTTCGATGACATATGATGATTATTGTAATCATACATATCATGAAAATGATACGAGCATACAAACATGTTTAAGTCCAATACCAGGTCTAAGACTTGCTTGTTACATTGTCGAAGGTCTTTTAGAATCCAGTCAAGAATGTTTTTTTCATCGAGAATGTGTCTTGCCAACGTAAGAAACATAGAGAAGATTTATGTTTTATTTTCTATTTTGTCATTTTAGTGCAAAACTATTACTGAAATACTACAACGCATCCGAGGCCATTCTCAATATTTTTACTCTTACATTGGATCCAAATATTCCATCACGTTATGCGATAAATGCTACGACGGAGGAGATTATTAATACATTTGCAGTTGAAGATTGGAATTCAAATATAACCTATGATTCATATTATGCAAATTGTCAGCCAGTGAATTGTTATTATACAATTACAAAAAAATTTCATATTGCAACAATAATTACAACTGTTATTGGACTTGTTGGCGGTGTATCTGTTGCATTAAAAATACTTGTTCCTTTATTAATTAACCTCATTCAATCGAAGCAAAGAGCAGCACGAGAAGAGAATAGTTCAAAACTATTTTATATTCGCGTTTTATTTAAAAAAATACGTGAGTTAAATTGGTTCGTCACACGAGAAACATATCAATCGGTGGAAATTCGTCGAGATCAAATCATATCCACTCGACTCTATGTTCTTCTATTGATGCTAAGTGTAGGTATACTTTCAGTATACTTTGGTTTTGCAACAAAATCCACTCTGATTGTTATCGAAAATCCGACAATGAATGATTATAAACAACTTCATTCGGAAGATCTTCATGAATTTGCATGTCCTTGTTCGAAAACTAGTCTATCATTTGAAACATTTACAACATTTGATTTTACATTTCATCAAGTACGTATACTTACTTTTAATAGAATATTTTTTTTCTGTTGTTTGAAATTCATCTTTGGATTAGATTTGTTCGAGCGATTTCGTCTCGTTAACATGGAGAACAAATTTATTCAATTTCGACCGTGATAAACAAGAAGTTAGTCGAGGAATTTTGAGTTCACATTTCGAATTCATTCACTTGTTTTGTACTTCATCAAATACAACATACACTCTTGAACGTAGTAATTTATACACTAATCAGTATATAAGTATCAATGCAGTTCCAGAAAATCAATTTCGAACTCAAATTCAAGCTGCTATTGGTGAATTTGAAATGAAAATTATCAGTGCAATTAGACATGGTCTTGCACAATTAATGAATACAACACTAGCAAATCAATTCATGACTGTTTATGAAACCAATTGGTTTTTTATACCGGATCCTGCAGGAAGTGATGCAATTTATACGAAAGCACGGACTTATCGTAAGAATAACGAGATCATTTTATGATTGATTGATTGTTATTTTGAGTAGAATCCGGTAATTGTTCATGTGCTTCACCAAAAGCGATCGATTGTGCTGATCCACTTGTTGTTGGTGAACGAAATACAAGTGTGATTGGAATGAAAATTGGTTGTTTACCATTGACATCACTTCGATTATCAACA